>Ga0114968_10000026_pt1 | contig 142532 bp, 135 predicted proteins | sample M_130807_EF_Meta_FD_87020 | JGI IMG/M metagenome (GOLD analysis project Ga0114968, IMG submission 87020) | Freshwater microbial communities from Lake Montjoie, Canada to study carbon cycling - M_130807_EF_MetaG | ecosystem: Environmental > Aquatic > Freshwater > Lake | place: Lake Montjoie... | reverse complement strand
TTTTTTATTACTTTTTACTTTTCAATTTTTTTTTTTATATATATGTTTTTATGGGAACCCATGGTTCCCCTATGACCCCTCCTTTTTTTATGGGAACCCATTAGGTAAAGGAGTATCAGAATAAATTTTTTGTTTTATTTTTTTATTTTTAGCAAAAAAATTATATAAAAATAAATTTACATATTAAAATATAAATAAATATATAAATTATGGATAAGATTACTTGCAATCGTATTATTGATTATGACAGTGATGGAAATGAATTACCGTACTATGATAGCGATGGTGATATGATTCCTGAATTAATATCATTTGTTAATGATGAAAATAATAATAATAGTAGTGAAGAAGAAGATGATGATGATGAAGAAGATGATGGTGATGATGGTGATGATGATGATGGTGATGATGATGATGATGATGATGATGATGATGATGATGATGAAGATCATGATGATGACGAGAATGATGACCACGCCGATGACGATGATAGTAATAAATATGAAAATGAATTTAGATAAATAAACTAACGACTTGTCATTGCACAACTAATAGTAAAATCTGTACCCATATTTTTATTTGGTTTTTTTAATTGTAATTTTTTTATATTATTACAAATATTTGATATTACTTTTACTTTTTTTATTTTTTTCTCCGCAACAACTTCTTCATGAATAATTTTTAGATCAACATTTTTAAATCCACTTTTAATTTTATTAATTATATGTCTCCTTTTAAAAAAACAGGATTTACAAATACAACCAAAATCTAGATAATGGTTTCTTTGAATAAAATTGTAATACTGGTTTTCCTTTGAAATTTCTTTATATAAATTGTATTCATTACTATTAAATGGAACAAATTCATTTGTAATATTATTATTCCAATAACTAAGATAATTATCTTTTTCTAAACTAGAATTATAATAATTAAAATAAGGAGAATTTTTTATATTTTCTAAAAAATTTGAAGGTATTTTGTAATTATTTTTAAAATCTTTATACAATTTACCAATTACTTTATTTTCTGTTTCATAATCTTTAATAATAATAATTTCTGTATTCAAAATAGAAGATAGAATATCTCCCCAGATGTTTGAATCTAGTAACCTTAATTTTATATATTTTATATTTTGATTTACTGTAAATAAAAATTTTTTTTGAAAATCGAATTCAGTGGGAACTTGAATTGGATATTTTTCAAAATAATAATCCCCTTCTCCAATATATGGAAAAATTTGATTAAAACGTCTAATAATTAAATCTAAATTATATTTATTCATATTATTTTCAATATTATTAAAGTGAAAATTGGCTACTATTTCAAAATATTCAGAGATTTTTCTCTCAATTGGATTTCTATAAACATCAATTACATATACATTTTTTCCAATAAAAGCGTTATATTCTATAATATCATTTATTGTAACTGTATTTGAAGTATCGTAACTTGTTAAAACATTTAACATTTTTTCATCGTGAACATGAATAGTTAAAAATTGATTTGATGCAGAAAGTCTCAAAGATGAAACGAGAGAAGTTGAACCTACTTTAGGTGGTGTATAAATAAAAATAATACTATTATATTGTTTAATTATGTCTGTAGTAAAAATTCTATCATTGCATTGCTTAATAATTTCAATATTTTTTAACATTTTATAATATTTTTTATTAAATATAAAAATATTATAATTTAGGAATTATAACTGATTATTTAGTATACCTATTTTTTTTATTAGATTTCTTTGTCTTTTTTGATTTATTATATTTACGTATTTTTTTAGTTTTTCTAGAAAGTTTTTGAGTTTTTTTATGCTTAGTTTTACGAGTACGTCTTCGAGTACCACCACTTTTTTCATCTAAACTATTTTCTATATTTTCACCTCTTTCTAATTTATCTAATACATCTTCATCTTCATTTATATCTATTTTATATGATTCTTCTCTAATTTTATCTTCATTTCCTAATTGTTTTTCAAGATCTTCATATTCTTTATCCTCTGCATTTTCAATTGTTTTTTCGTCATCGATTAAATCTTCAAGTGGTACTTTTTCAATTATAGGTGCAACTCGTGAACCTCTATCTTTTTCAGGAGTTTCTGGTTCTACTACCATCCCTCCCTTTTTACTTCTTTTACGACGTCTACGTCTTCCACCCATCATAGATGTAGTAGCGTTCAAATTTGGTGCCTGTGAGGAAGCAAATGGCGAACTTTCAAAATTAACCGTTGATTTAAGATTATTCATTTATATTATATTTATATAAATTTTATATAATATAAATTATCTTTAATAAGTTTACTAAATAAAAACTATTTAATTTGTACGTGGTGGTCTTCCTCTACCCCTACCCGGTTTGGCAGTTTGTTGCGGTTGTGATGATTGAACAGTTGGTTTTGATCCCTTTGCAACTACAGTCCAAGATTTAGAATCAGAACTACTTTCGACATTTTGTCTTGGAGGTCTTTGTTGTCTTGGCATCTTAACTGGTTCATACATTTCAGGTTCTTCTCCTTCACTTGTCTTATATGTTGATCTAGCCATTTTATATTCTCTTCTAGTTTCACACATTAATTTACCACCTTTAATACCACCTACTTCAGCTGCTTGAAATTCATGAGTACTATTTTCAACCTTTACTAAACCAAATTCAATATATTCTCCTTGAACCAAATACTTATATTGTTGATTTGAAACTAAAATAGCACTATGATGAACAAAAATATCTGTTCCAGATCTATCACCGTCAGTAATAGTAACAAAACCATAACCAGCCTTATTATTAAACCATTTTACACGACCAGTTAAGCGTTCAGCTGAACATGTTTCTGGTGTAGTTGTAACAACGTTGTTAACAGAGGACATCCTTTTTTTATAATATACAATACGCAATTATCTTTAAATTATTTTAATCAATTAATTAATTTTTTTCATAAATATAATAAATATGAGATAAAACAAAACGTTCAATATCCGTTGAACTCTCTATATTTACATCACCAATATTAATATTATTCAAATCAAATAATTCTATTTTATTATTTGTAATATAATCATATACAGGTTTCATATTAAAATTATCGTTTTTATCTAGATTTTTAATTAATATGTTGGTATCACTACAACACATCATCAAATAATTAAAAATCAATTTACATATTTGCGTTAATTTAACATCATTTAAATTAACTGCTTTACGATATAATACTTCCATAAAATTATAAATACTTTCAATATATTCTTTTGATTTTTCAAAACTCATATTTACTTATATATTTAATATATAACTAAATATTTTTATTTATACTCACAAATTTTCCAACTCATTTGTAAATGTTTTTATAAATTTACTATAATCTGGTTTTTCATCAAAACCTAATGTCAGAACACTTTTATAATAATCCATAAGAATTTTTGGTATATTTTCATTATTAACTAAATCTTTTTTCTTATTTTTAACAAAAATATTCTCTTCGTCTCTATTTGAAAAAATTATATTGCTATTCATCCATTCTAATTTACCAAAATAAAAACATATTAGCATATAAGCAAGTGATTCCAAATCATCTCTCCTACTTTGTTCATAAAATTCGTGGGTGTTTATACTAGCAAAATTTTGTGTACCTATAAATTGATGCGTCATTTTTGGTTCTATGTGTTTATCATTAATTATAAAAGGTTTACTTATACCAAAATCAATTATATAAAGTTTTTTTGGTCTAGTTATTGTCAATAAAAAATTCTCTGGTTTTATATCTCTATGAATGAAACCTTTGCCATGAATATTCATCAAAATATTTAAAACGTTTATTCCTATTTGTAATACTGTTTTCATTTTAAAACAACCAGATAATTCTAATATTTTTTCTAATGAATCACCTAATAAATCGAGGACCATATAATAATATGTATTATCTTTTCCATACCATTTAATTTTTGGAACACCAGATATATTTCCTAATATTTTGTAAATATTTGTTTCATATTTTAATAATTTTAATTCATTCGAAATCAATTCTACTTTTATGGCTACCTTTTCATTTGTCCTGATATTTTCACCTTTAAAAATAGTACCAAATGACCCAGACCCTATTATCTTAATTATTTTATATTTATTATTTATTAAACTCATTTGTTTCCATAATCTAATATTTATTTTTACTTCTAAATGTATTTTACATATAATTTTACAATGTAAAAAAATGTAAATGAATCAAGTAGACTATTATTATATTTGATGTTATCATACATAATTGTTGTGCCATTAATAAGAATTTAGAAAAATTAGTAATCGGCGATAATCCTTGATATCCTACACCAGCTTGAATCGTAACACTCATATAAAAACAATCTATTACAGATCCTATTTTTAATGTACGATTAGTGTTGTCATTATTGAATTGATCCCTAAAAGTCCAGTAAATTAAACCAAATATCACAATTAAACATAAATTTAATATTACAGGTACAAAAATTACCTTCATTATTATATTATAATATTTATTATATAATTTAATAATTATAATTATAATTTATAATTTAAAAACTTTAATTCTTTTACAATAAAATCTAGACATAAAGAGATTGATTTGTAACCACGTATTTTAATAACATATTTGGAATTTCTTTTAATTTGCTCAATAACGCTATATTCCCAATCATTTCCGCAATTTTTTCAAACTCTCCACAAATATTATTTATTTTGAGTATTGCCTTTACAAATTCACCTAAAAATATTTCCTTTTCATTCTCCAATTCAAATAAAATTTTTTTACAATCTTCAATGTTTTCAGCCAAACACCATTTATCAACATAATTTAATAAATCAAAATGAAATGTGTAATCTAATCCGGAATTAATATTCAATTGTGTCTCTTTATTTAAAAATTTATCGTACATATTTCTGACTTTAAATAAAATATCTTTAGTATTATTATCCATTATTTTTGGAATATAATCTTTTACATCATCTTTGACAACTATATTAGTTAAACAACTTAACAACATTACAATTTGAATTGAAGTTAAATTATCAAACATATTTTCTTCAAACAATTGCGAAAAAACTAAACAGTGTGTTTCTCTAAGTTGACACGCAATTTTCCCTTTCAAAGTCAAAGAAATTGATGAAACCAATGAAACATCTCTGTGAATAAAACCATCATCATGAAGTACATTAATAATTTTATCTACATTAGTATCAATAAATTTTTCAACACAATTATATTCTTCTTGTAATTCATCTACTACTTTCAATATTTTATTGTATTTTTCTAGTGTATTTTTGTCAAATTCTATATTTACATAATTATCTTTGATATTTTCTATTTCTCTTTCCATTTCTTTGCGTTTTTTATTTACACAACCATGTTTATTATTAATTAAATCTAAATATTTGTTTATTACGTGAACAGGAGTTCTAAGATTTTTAAATGTCAATTCCAAATTATCAAGTGTAAGTTGTTCTTTTGAAATTCTATAATAAATGTCTTTCAAATTATTATCAAGATCATCTTTTACCATACTTTTTCTAGCAAAATTGATAAAATTATTATCACCTACATCAATTAAATTCAAAAGCAAATTATAAGAGATTTTGAATTTTGATTTTAAAGTAGGTGGTTTACCACTCATCATTGCTTTATAATTTACCAAATCTACATTTCTAAATAAATTATTAAGATGAATTACATTTCCAACTTTATCTAATCCTAAACGACCTGCGCGTCCGGCAGCCTGAGTGTATTCATGTGAATATAACATTCTTGATATTTCACCATCAAATTTTGTAACATCTGTAAAAATTGAGGTTTTTACAGGCATATTAATTCCTACACTCATCGTTTCTGTACAAAATAATAATTTAATATATCCTTTTGCAAAAAGAAGTTCTACCATTTCACGCAAAATAGGTGTTACTCCACTATGATGTATAGCAATTCCTTTACGTAATAAAGCAACCATATTTACGTATTCGGGAAGATGCAAATATTCTTGATAATTGGGTAATTTTCGAATAATATGTTCACATTCACGATCTACTATGTAAGGAACTTTACTATCAAATTCTAATAAATTGGTTGTTACCTCCTTGGCACAGATTTCTAATTGTTTTCTAGAAAATACATAACACAATGCCGGCAACATTTCTTTTTCGACTAAATGTTTGGTCAGTTCATTTAAAACGTGTTGCCGTCTTACTCTCACATCATTTTTTTCGAATAATTTTAATGTTTTATTCATTTTAAAATATTGCGATTCATCAAAATTACCTTTGTGATCTTGTAATAAAAAAGGTTTATTAATAATTGATTTTATTTCTTCTTGAATGGATTTATCTTTCACAGTTTTAAAAATTCCAGTATTAGTTGTAATAAAACCATAATGTGATAAAGGAACTGCTCTATCCAATTTAGAAGCCAGATATACTATTTTTTCTGGTACCGGATTAAACTCACCCTTATTTTCTAACCAAAGTGCAAATTTTTCTGGATTATCTAGGGTTGCCGATAAACCTATTATTTGAACATGTTTAGGTAGCATCATAATACTTTGTTCCCATACGTGACCTCGCGCTGCATCATTAATCATATGTATTTCATCATATACAACACAACCAAGTTCGTTTTCAATATCCATTTCAAAGGAAATACTTGATTGTGGTTCAGGGGTATTACTTTTTATTTGAAATAATTTATTCAATAAAATTTCGGTTGTCATTATAAGAACTTCTGCATCAGGATTCGTTTTAATATCGCCCGTGATAAGTCCAATACTTATATTTTTGTATTTATTCGTAAAATCATAAAATTTTTGGTTACTAAGTGCTTTAATAGGCGTAGTGTAAATAACTTTTTTACCTTTTGAATGAAAAAAATCAATAGAAAAATCACCTGGCAAAGTTTTCCCACTACCGGTGGGTGCTGTTACAAGGACATGATTGCCTTCTACAATTGCTTCTATAGCATGCTTTTGAAAAATATGTAATGGATATTCGTATTTTTCAAAATAAGATTTATATATGGTTTCATTTTCTTTTGGATAAGATGTAATACTGCAAACTTTTACCATTTTTTTTAATATATAGAATACGTTAATATTTCTAAATTATTTTAATATAATATATATATATATAATGGAATATTTTCCAAAAAACATTTTTTTTTACTGGTATACCAAAGAAAATATACCAATTGAATTTATTGAAAACATAACTTTATTTAAAAATAATTATAAAGATTTTAATGTAGAATTAATAAATGATGATAAAATGAACATGATTCCTGAAATAAATGAAATATTTCCAGATTTATTAACATACTATAATAAATTAAATATTTATGCAGCTAGATCAGACATTACTAGACTTGTTTTGTTATATTTTTTTGGAGGTATTTATTTAGACACACATATATCACACAATTCTAATTCAGATGATCATAATTTATACAAATTATTTGAAAAATACAAACAATTTGATATTGTTATTGCTAAAACTAGTGGTAATATTTTTAATTGTTCTGCTATTTTTAGTAAACCAAAATGCGAATTATTATATGTTATAATTCTTCAGATAATAGAAAATTTAAAGAGACATTATGAATTAGAAATTAATTCTACAGAACATATTAATTATGATATTTTGATATTAACAGGATCCGGTAATTTTTATAGAATATTAGAATTTGATAAAATAACTTGTCCTGATAATGAGGATATAACAAATAGTCAAATATTTAAAAAATATAATGCTGCAGTATTTTGTTGTTGCAATTATTTCTTTTATTACACAGTAAATTTTTATTACAATCATGGTAATAATAAACACTGGGCTGAACTGCAAAAAGATAATCCACTTTTTATTAAATGATTTTTCTTTAAGTACCTTTTTTAATTAAATAATATAAATTGTTAAATTTTCATGGTTTTTTGATCCATAAAGTGTTTTGGGTTTTCAAAAATGGACAAAAAAAATGTCCAAAAACTGAAAGGGTCGATTGGCTTTCCAAAAAAAGCAACTGTTGAGACCATAATTGAATTTTAGCGTCTGGTTACCAAAATAATAATTTTCAGTTTGTTACGATAATTTTTTTTTGAAAAAAGTTTCGATTGATTTAGGGTTTTTTTTTGTAAGTATATAATACTTACAAAATGACTTACATTTTTACCCAAAAAAAACCCCAAAAATATGAATGTATAATTTGTGACTTTTTAACATGTAATAAAAAAGATTATGATAGACATGTCTCAACCCAAAAACATACAATACTTACATCTGACTTACAAAAAACCCCAAAAAAACCCAAACCTTTAGGAAATCCTAATAATAATATATGTGAATGTGGAAACATATACAAACATCGTCAGAGTTTATTTAATCACAAGAAAAAATGTATTTTTAATAAATCAAATATAATAAATACAAATAATTTAGAAAATGAAATTAATTTTGACTCGAATATAGTATTAGAACTTGTACAAAAAAATCAAGAATTTCAAAAAGAAATGTTTTTAGATATGCAAAAACAGATGTTTGATTTTATGAAAGATAAAATTGGCGATAATAATTCAACTAATATTATGAGTCACAGTAATAATAAAACATTCAATTTACAATTTTTTCTAAATGAAACCTGTAAAGATGCTATGAATATAAGTGATTTTGTAGAATCAGTTAAATTGCAAGTTTCGGATTTAGAAAATGTAGGAAAAGTTGGTTATATTGAAGGTATTTCCAATATAATCATACAGAATTTAAAAGCTATGGATGTAAATAAACGTCCAGTTCATTGTGCTGATCAAAAAAGAGAAGTTATGTATGTAAAAGATGAAAATACATGGGAAAAGGAAGACGAAAATAATAAGAAATTGCGCAAAGCAATTCGAATGATCGCTCATAAAAATATTTGTATGTTTAAAGAATATAGAGACAAATATCCTGATTGTCAAGAATACGATTCCAAAAAAAATGATCAATATAATAAAATTGTATATGAATCTATGGGGGGGAAAGGAGATAATGATTATGAAAAAGATACGAAGATCATAAAAAAAATTGCTAAAGAAGTTGTTATAAGCAAAGAAAAATATTTAAACTGATAAAAATTATACCAATTGCAATCGAATTTTCTTTTTGAATTTTTCTTCATTATTGAATAGAAATAATTTGAATTTTTTATTATCAAAATTTTCGATATTCTCTCGAATTGTTATTCTAGAATTCATTTTCAGTTCTGGTAAAAATATAATATATTGATATAATCCATCATTTCTTATGATTTTATCAAAAATATAACCACTATAAATTTTCTCCATTACTTCAGGTGTATTATTACATAAATCCAATAAAGAACAATCTGTCTGTATTTTTCTTATAGATCTCATAGTTGTATTGATATATTCCAAGTCTTTTAACCAATTATCATAAAAATCATTTACTTTTTCTGATAAATTAATTAAACCAAGTTTTTTTTGAAATTGTATCATATTTAATAAATCTACTAACCGTCTTATTGGACTTGTTATATGTATATAGGCTTCCATGTCAAGAATTCCGTGGCGTGTATCACTAGGATAAACTATTTGAGATCCATCTACGTATTGTCCTGCCGTACTGTGCCATATTTTAACAAAATTAATTACATCATTGGGTAAATTATTAGGGACATTAACATTTTCTTTCATTATAGTGGATCTAAAAATACCAGTGTTAAATTCCAACATTTTCAAAGCACATTTATAATTCATTAATATCATTAAATAAGTAACTACATCATGACTATCATTAATAATAGGAATATATTTGAATTTTTTCGACAAATTTTTGGTTATATCTAATAATTTTATATAATTCTCGTCTAATAACAATTGTGTCTCTTCATATACATAATTTTTGTATAATTTAATAAAACAATTAGAATATTTTATATCAATAATTTCATTGTCTTTTATATAAATGTCCATAACTAATGCTATTCTGGTAACATTTTGTTGTAAACTACATAACCCCTCTGATAAAATAGTCGGTATCATGGGACGGCGTTTATCTGGTAAATAAATAGTCGATACACGTCTCGAAAATGAATCCCATACGTTAAGTGCATCTAACCAAACTGTAACATTTGCAATATATATACTTAACATGTATGTATCATCACCCCCAATATTATCGTTGTCTATTTTTTTTATACTAAAAGCATCGTCAAAATCCAGGCAACTTTTTGGATCAATAGAAAAAACAGACCACTGATTTTTATTTGTACGATCATCAATAGAAGGATATTTTTTTTTTATATTTTCAATAAATACATCATTAGAATTACTCTGTATTGCTTTGGAAGTTGCTTTTTGAAATTTTTGCAAGGATATATTCAAACTTTTGCAATATAATTGATATTCATAAAAATTGTCTAGTGTATCAACAGCACCTATTACATTTGTTAAAATACCATGTGGATGTTTATCATTCCATTCATTAAAAATAAATGTAACATATAAATTAATAAACACTTTTGAAAACCCCATTTTCTTAATTTCATAAGGAATTAAAAACGATGGAATTCTTATATCGTCTGGAATGCATTTGTATAATAATTTGCCATTTTTACGCCCATATGTTTTATTATTGACTATTATTAATACACCTGGAATTGCAGGCGTATTTCTCAACGTAGAATGTATTATATTAACTTTATTTTTTTCAAATGTAAATACGTCATTTGAAAATAATTTATTTTCTACCGGATTAACTAGTATTTCTTTTTTTTCACAATTATTGGAATCATATATTTTCCATTGTAAGTAATTGCGGTCTTCAATAATAATTTTATAATAAGTCATAAAGAATATAAATATAATATTATATATATAATTTTATCTTTAACTTAATTCCATTATAATATATATTTATATAATATATATAATATATATAATATATATTTATATAATATATATAAATGTTTTTTAGGACTCAGACTTTTTACAACAAAGAACAAAGAAAACCGAAATTATCATTTTTAAACTCAAAACGTAATTTACAATCTAATAAAATTTTATCTAACGAATTGCAAGATGAAAAAAATAACAATGAAATTATTCAAGAAACTCATAATGAAACTCATAATGAAACTCATAATGAAACTCATAATGAAACCCCTGATAAAATTTATGATGATAATAATAACGATATTATTGATATTAATGATATAGAAACAATAAAACTGCATGAAATTCCAAAACCCCCATTAAAACCTCCTCCTGATGATATATCAATACCCGATGATACAAATCGTTGGTATAATATTTTTAAAAGAAGAAACAGTAGAAAAGTTTCTCCGTCTAATTATAGAGCTGGTAAAAAAACAAAAAGAAGAAAAAATAGAACAAAAAGAAGAAAAAATAGAACAAAAAGAAGAAAAAATATCATCAAAAAGCGTTAAAATTATTTAAATAAAATAAAATATATACATAATGAGTATGAAAATATTAGTAACAGGTGGTTCTGGACTAGTTGGACAGGCTATTCAAAAAATTAAATTTTTATACGATAAAGACAATTTTATTTTTCTAGGTTCAAAAGATTGTGATTTAACAGATTTAAAAGAAACCAAAATGTTATTCGAAAAAGAACGTCCTGATTATGTTTTACATTTAGCTGCTTGTGTAGGTGGTCTATTTAAAAATATGAAATATAAGGTTGATATGTATGAAAAAAACATATTAATTAATCACAATGTTTTGAAATGCAGTCATGATTATAATGTAAAAAAAGTAGTTAGTTGTTTATCTACTTGTATATTTCCTGATAAAACAATTTATCCAATAAACGAAACAATGCTTCATAATGGTCCACCTCATAGTTCTAATGACGCTTATGCATATGCAAAAAGAATGTTAGAAATACAAAGTAAAGCATATCAAGAGCAATATGGCGATAATTTTATCTGTGTTATACCTACTAATATATATGGTGCTCATGATAATTTTTCTTTAGAAGAAGGACATGTTATCCCCGCATTAATACACAAATGTTATAATGCAAAACGCAATAAAGATAAATTTGTGGTATGTGGTTCAGGGAAACCCTTAAGACAATTTATTTATTCTATAGATTTAGCCAGATTAATAATGTGGTCTTTATTAGAATACAATGAAAAAGATCCTATTATTTTATCAGTTGGAGAGAATGATGAAGTAAGTATTAAACAAATTGCTACTGAAATTGCTAAACAATTTAATTATGAATTTATGATGGAATTTGATGAATCTTATTCAGATGGTCAATTTAAAAAAACAGCTGATAACAGCAAATTAATGAGTTTAAAATCACATTCTTTTACAAAAATAGAAGAAGGTATTAAACAAACGGTTGAATGGTTTATTAAAAATTATAATGATTGTAGGAAGTAAATTATATTTTATTGTAAATATTAAAAAAAATTGATTTGTTTTGAGTCAATATGAATAACATTATATATATTCTAAACAACTTAAAGATACACAATGATTTCTAATAACTGCTCAAATTTACAAAATCTACTTGAAAAAACAAGAAAACAACGTAAATGTTCATTTTGTAAAAATACGGGGCATACAGTAACTAATTGTGACGATCTTATGTTATCGGGATTCAAAAATTATTTATTTTATATGAAAAACATTATTTCACTAAATAATAATAATGAATTATTGAATAATAATACTCCAATACTTGATACTTTTTACAATTATATTATTAAAATCGAAAAAATGGAAACAGTTTTATATGATTATTGTAGTGAATCGAGAGAAAATATTAAATTAATAAAAACATTTGCATGTAGATTTTGTAATTGTAGGTTAAGATCTAGATTACAAGTAACCGTAAATAAAATAATAGTATATTTATTTGAATTAAACTATAATATTATTACCAATCATACTTTTAATTATACGCCTTTTAGTCAGGAAACACCAGTACGAATAAGTTATGTTTTAAAAGGTATATTAATGAATTATTTGGTATTCAACGATTTATCATATGATAATAATTATGAAACTGATTTAGCCTATTCTAATATTGTATCCAAGATAAAAATTAACTTTAATAAATGTGGGAAGGATAACCCATTTGAAGAAAAAGATAATCAAAATGTTTATATCGAGTGTTCAATTTGTTATAATGAATACAAAACAGTAAATTGTTTAACATTTAATTGCAAACATAAGTTTTGTGGTGAATGTACAAATGAATTAATAAAAAATAAACATTCTAAATGTCCTATTTGTAGAAATGAAATTAATGAAATAACTTGTTATGATGAAGAAATACATGAAAAAATAAAGCTAACTAAAGAAAAATATATTCGTAACGTAACTACTTTGATGTAATAACATTTTGTTATTAAATCAAAATAAAATACAAAAATTATAAAATTTATAGTATATATTTTATTTGTCATTCTAATAAAAACGTATTTTTTTATACACTATTTACATGTATTAAGATAGCGTTTGTGGAGGTGGAGGTAATTGAGGCGCACCTCCTCACCCACCTCTCATAGTTCTTCTAGTTTTTTTACTACCACGTCTTTTACGCACAGTTCTTCTCTTTTTGGTTTTACCAAAAATATTCAAAAAAGAAAAAAAAGATTTGCCCATTTTATATAATAAATAAATATTTTAATTTATTGCAGAACCAATATTTTCATTTATACTAACGATCGGTTCTGGTAAAAATTTTGGTTTCTCTAAATTATTAACATCTATAGTTGCATTAGTATTTGCAAAATCATCTGTTTTTTCAATATAATCACTATTTTGAATATTTGTATTATTAACTTTTACTTTCAAGTCATCAATATCAGCATTTTTAGTAGTATTTCTTTTTATATTTTGTAATTGTAAAATATGCATACCTATATAAGGTGAAATGGCTAAATTATTCATGTATGTTCTATATTTAAAACATGATAAACTACTGTTTTTTGTAAATTTTATACTATACCACCAGTAAGCCGGAATAAATACTGTTTTTGCTTTTGGTAATGTAAATTCTAAACATTTTATTTTATCAAAATCAGCTAAATATTTAGGTTGGACATTCCAAGGATTCACAGGTGATCTAAATTCAAAATTTTCATAATCATAAGAAGGATATAAATATTTAATACTTTGAGGCGGCGCCATTTTAATTTCAACACTTCCTTCGGTACATATTAAATAATTTCTATAATTTACTTCATACCGAAAAGGTGTACATGTACCGTGACTACCTAACATTATATCATAATTCATATTTGATACCATGTATGGACGCAAATATTCATCATTATACTTCAAGTTTTTTATGACACCTGTATCATTTAGAAAATCTGTATTATTTTCAGAAAAATACAATGAATTTTTATCTTCATTGAATAATTTATCAGAAGCGTGTAAAGGAAGTGGTATATATAATTCGTTATTTGATTCAGTTTCCTTCACATTTCTTATTTTAATTTCAAATGCATGATAATTATCTAAAATATATTTTATATTAGTGGTATCTATTATTTTTTGATTATCAAAATCTATTAAAACTGGTTGTCTTATGTCACAAATTTCTTCCAATTTATCTTTTGAAGCGTCATCTATCTCATATATTTCTAAATCATTTGATTTCTTTAAATGAAACTGGACATGTAAATATATGAATAAAACTAAACAAAAAATAAAAAAACCTATAAATATTTTCATTAATATCTATTTAAATTAATTTTTAACTAGTAAAACGAAACATTTATATAATTGATTTATTTTTAATCCAAATCTAATTTTGGAGAAACATAAAAATTGATGTCAATATTAGTATCTTCTAAATCGTACTTTATTTTTAAAGGGCAATCCTTACTCAAACTAAAATATATTTTATCCGATAAATTTTTTGTAAGACACATTTTATTCAAATAATTCAAATTATAACAGAAATCAAATTTAGTTCCCATATCAATACTAAATTCATCTAAATCATTTGTGTCAATTTTCACATTCATTTCTCCAGTTGCTCCATTTGTAGTAAATTCAATTAAATCCTCACTGCAAAATAACTTAATATCAGTACCAAATATTAACATTTGACTAGTAATATCACATATTTTTTTTGAACTTATCAAAAATTCGCAATCATATTCAATTTCAGGAATATTTAAAAAATCATAATCATTTTCTAGTAATGGTATTTTATAACTTTTATTATATTCTTCTTTATCTTTGTATTCTGCATCTAATAAATCAATATTTACATAATCATTACTTTTGTCCGTTATGATAACTATACTTTGATTTTTAGTAACATTATTTATTATATTATAAAATGTATTGGTATCAAAACAAACAGTTGTTTCATGTTCATTATTGTTTTCGTAATGTGTAAACCAATATTTTTCTATCTGAATATTAAAAAGTGATATGTGTGATTTATCCATTCCCTGAATAAATACTAATTCCGGTTTAAAAACTATGCAAATATTTGTTGTGTTGCTTTTAATTATACTAAATAGCGATATAAAAACATCTTTTTTATTTTTTTCACTAATAACTAACTTCATTTTATTATAATGTAAACTATAAAATTATTTTTAGGTTATTTATTGCTTCAATTTTATTTTACTTAATGTTTTTTTTTCAATAAATAATGATAAAAATGTATATATTTGTTTGAATATATATGGTGCGTCGTGAATATAGCATATTTCAAGTTTATCTGGAAACCTTTCTTTTAAAATAGTACACATATATCGAATAAAATCTTTGTTTTTATCAATTTCTAAAATTGTTAAGTTTTCAATATATACATGGGCTACAAAATTTTCTGATTTGTTTAATGCATTTTCTATTATAAAAATTAAATAATTTAAAATATTATTATTATCAATAATATTACTTACAATTTTAAAATATTTATAATTCAATACAATATGATCATTATTATCTGAGTGACAAAAATTATACAATAGTTCTTGTAATTTTTCTTCGTTCAATTTTAAGTTTAAATTTGTATTTGTTGTTTTATATGTATAATCCATTTATACAAAATATATATTTAATGCATATATTTTAAATATATATTTATCTTATTATTGTAATATTTTATTTAATCTTCTTCATCTATATTATAATCAATTTTTATATCAAAACCACTTGTACTAATTGAATCGCCTATTGTTTCAGAAACAATATTTTCTGTATCCCCATCAATATTTTCCATCATAAGATTATTATTATTCTCTTCTTCTACATTATCAAGTTCTTCATTAGTAATGCCAATATTTTTCTCAATTTCTACTATTGCCGATTCATAGTCAAGAAATTTCTCTTGAGTTTCATTTATAAATGATGAAACCTTCATATTTAAATTATTTATAGAATCTTTAATGTCTTTAATATCTTTGTTTATTTTTGTAATTTGCTCACCTGTATTATTATTAGTACTATTATTTTTTTTTTCTAAATTTTCTAGTCTATTTGTGATATTTTCAAATACTTCATCAGATACTAATTTCATGTTGTTTGTTTCAAAATCATTACTATTATTATTACTATTATTACTCATAAATGATAAACTACCATCCTCCATTGATTCTTGAATAAATTTTTCCAGTTTACCTAAACGTAATGTAATTAAACCAATAGCATCTGGTACACTAATTTTTGTTAATTGTTTTTGTTGTGCTGCAGTTGAGATTGATTGTTGAGTTTGACTATTTCCACTTCTTTGTTGACGTCCTGCATTAGTATTGATTTGATTATATTTGATATTGCCAGGTGGTTGCCTGGATTGTTGGGGTTGTTGGGAAAAAACTGAAGATGAAGAAATAGATGTTACTGGACGTCCGGAATTATTATTGGTATTACTACTTTGTTCACCTGCTCTTTTTTGCCTTGCAGCTGCAATTGATCTTGAACTACTCATTTAATATTATTATTTAATAATATGTTTCTAAATTACTTACGCATTTACTAAATAATTTAGATTTTAATTCCTATAAATTTTTACTATTTCTTTATCAAACCTCGCAAAAACTAGTGGAATGAAAATTTACCTCTGTTCTTGTTTCTCCAAATAGTATATTGTTTCAATTCTTCATATATAACGCTAAATCTTTTCTTTTCATCAATACTCATAGCAATATTGCCGTCTTTTATTTCTTTATCAACCCTCCCAAAATCACCTGTCAAGTCAAACATTTCTTTGTCGGTTGGTATATAACTAATTCCAGGAATAGGAGAAACATCAATATATTTTACAGCTTTTTTCATCATATCCATTACCATATTTTTATCAAAAGTTGGGTTTTTTACATCTTTATTTTCCCAAAGCGGATTAAATGACTCATATTCTTCACGATCACTCCCACCTGTTTTTCTTTTTCTAATTGTTTTCCTCTTTCTTGATGTTTTTCTTTTTTTAGCACTTTTACGCTTTCTATTAATTTTTCTCTTTTTAGTAGTTTTCCTCTTTCTTCCGCCTTGTCTAGGAAGTTGATTTTCATCGTCATCATTATCATCTACAATAATCTCTTCATCGGTATCTGAATCATACATAGGAGGAAATGCTACTTGTAATTCCCTTGCATTTAGAGCATTTTGTCTTGTTAATACAGGTCGTTCAAATAGTTCATTTTCTTCAATTTCTTCAATTTCTTCAGGTCTACGTCTATTTCTACGCGGTGCTCCAGGAATCTCTCCTGCAATATTTTCCTCCTCTAAATCATAGTCAGGCATTTGGTATCTTCTTGGTGGGGTGTTTACTCCTACCTCTGGATATATAACAGCATTACGTTGTATGGGTTGTTGTACTTGTCCTATCCTACTATTATATCTATTTATAATGTCCCTCATAATAGGAACATTATCGTCATCATCATTTTCTTCTACTTGTGATGCGGTTGTTTGAGTGATTTCTTCATCATCACTATCATTTTGGGATGGCATTTTTCCACCTCTTTTTTTTGACTTTTGTTTCATAACTCGTTTTTTCAAACTTCGTTTTTTCATATTATATACTAAATAAATAAAATAATAATAATAATAATAATAATAATAATAATTGCTTTCATCAATTACGCAATCATTTTCATTTTAATGGATTCATGACTTTTATAACCGATAACAACAAAATCATCAACTACATAATCATCAATATTTTCTCTCTTATTAATAATTTCTAAACTAGGAAATTCGAATGGAACGCGAAGTATTTGTTCTTTTATAATATCTAAATGTTCCTGATAAATATGACAATTACCCATAAAATAGACAAATTCATGGGCTATTAACCCACAATGTTTAGCTAATAGATGCGTTAAAAAACAGTAAGAAGCAATATTAAAGGGTGATCCTAATCCAACATCTACCGAACGTTGATACATGGCACACGATAATTTTTCGCCATGATGCACATTAAATTGACAAAATACATGACAAGGCGGAAGTGCCATTTTATTTAATTGACAAGGATTCCACGCCGTCATTATAAGTCTTCTGTTGTTCCTAGTATCAGGGTTTTTAAGTTGTTCAATAATAAATTGCAATTGATCGATACCAGGTTTATTTTCATCTAAAATATGCCCATTTGTTACATCATACGGAGCATTAAAATGCCGCCATTGATATCCATAAATAGGTCCAAGGATACCTTCAGGATAATGTTCTAAACCGACGCTTTTCATAAATTCTTTAGAAGCATTTCCATCCCAAATATGGACTCCATGAGATTGCAATATTTTATTATCAGTTTCACCACGGATAAACCATAATAATTCTTTTAAACATGTTTTCCAGGCTATTTTTTTGGTCGTTAATAAAGGAATTTTTCCATTTTTAAGAGAGAACCGCATTGACCTTCCAAAAACACTTTGGGTGGTTCCATTTCTCCCTTTCTCAATGAAACCATCTTCAATAATTTCTTTTATTAATTTTAAATATTGATTTTCTTCTTCATCTGATTTTAAACGATCAAAATCGGTAACATAACTATCTTTTTCTTTTTTTTCATGTCTCTTATTAAATGCCATCATCCAACTTTTAAATTCTTCATGTTCACTCATATATTTAATTTATTATTTAACTTTAATTACTTTAATAAAATATTTAATTCTTTTCTTTTTATAAATCATATGGAAAGTTCCAACGATTCAAAAAAAGGGTTTTTTAAGCATGTTTTTAATTTTGATAATGATTCTAAATCCGATATAATAAATATAATTCAATATGCTTTAATTGCTATTATTCCAATTGTCATATTAAATAAAAGTATGCAAAAATTTGTCCCTGAAGCTGACGAAAAAAAGGGAAGTGTAGAAATTTTAGCCGAAGTTTTAATTCAAGTAGTCGTAATGTTTCTTGGATTATTAATTATCCATCGCATTATTACATTTATCCCTACTTATAGTGGAACAGATTACCCTGATTATCATGTCATTTATAATATTTTAGCAGTTTTAATGATAACTTTGAGTTTACAAACAAAGTTAGGAGAGAAAGTAAGTATTTTAGTAGATAGAATAGTTGAATTATGGGAAGGTAAAACTGGGCAGCAAACTAAAAAAGGAAACAATGGAAAACAAGGTAACGTAAAGGTATCACAACCTATTTCAGGACAGATGGGCGGAGGTTCAGGTGGATTGAATAGTCAGATGAGTGGACAAAGCATAAATCAAGCAGCCATAAATCAATCCCTATATGGTGGGTCTACTTCAATTAGTCAATTGCCTACTGCAGATATGAATGCACCAACCCAACAATTGCCAAATTATAATAATATGTATCAAAATAATACAACTCCATTAATAGACGCGGCAACTCCTGGAATGGAAAGTTTTGAACCAATGGCAGCCAACTCGGTTTTAGGAGGTGGTTTTGGTGCGTCATGGTAAATATTTAGAGAATTAGAGAATTTTAGAAAATTTATATATATATATATATATATATAATGCCATATAAAGATTTCCGCTATGTTGTTGAAAAGCAACAGATACCCAATTTAACAGTAAAAGATACTCAATGTCCATTTTGTTCACAAAATATAGATTTAGAAAATAATTGTGTAATATGTGAAAATGGTCATAGACTTCATCATGATTGTTGGCAAGATCAATCCGATAAACTTAAGTGCAAAGTTTGTGAAGGTCTTGTAGAGAAAATGTGTTATGGATTTAATGGGGATTTAGGTCAATTTGCATATTCTTATCTTCCTAAAGATCTTCCTAAAAGAGGTGGAAGGTATAAAAAACATAAAACACTGAAAAGAAAATATAGTTCAAAAAAACATAGAAAAAATACTAACAAAAGTAAAAAAAATAAGAGAACAAGGAATCACAGAAAAGGTAAGAAATAATATGCACTTTATAAAATTATAAAATTATAATACTATATTAAAGTAAAAATATAATATTATATAATGGATGTTAATAAATTATATAAAGCTTTAGATGATGAAAGTAATGAAAATTTATTAAACTTTACTACAAAAAAAATAGTTGAAATGAATTTACAAATTATAAATGAACTTCAATTAGAACGCAAACATGCACTAGAAATCATGAAAAAATTAAAAGGTTATAAATATGTTGATGAATTAAGTGATTTAAAATATGGAACATACCTACGTTGGATACCTATACATGATCCTGACCCACATAATATTCAATTAACTAAAGGTGCGTTATTTTGTGAAATAAAAATAAAGGAAGAAGGTGTTTATATCATTTGTAAAAATTATGGTTATTCCAATAGACATTTTCAAATAAAATTAGACGAAAATTTAGTATTTCAAAAATTAACGGAACAAGAGCAGGTTTTATTGTCGGCACTTGATCATCTTGCAAAATAACAAGTTGTTAACCGCAAGTTTAACGTCTATTTTTACGTGTTTTTGTCTTTTTATTACCACATTTACAATCGCCAAATAAACCACTAACGAATTTTCCTAAAGAAATCATTTCAACATGATCTTTATGAATAGGTTTTTTAATAGTTCCTAAATGTTTCCCTTTGTGATATTTTGAAACCATTTTAATTGCTTTACCATTTTTAATACTAACTTTACGCACAATTTTTTTACCCCCAATCTTTTTAACTTCAATATTCTCATAAAAATAATCTTTTCCTGGCATTTATATATTTAATACAGACAATTTTAATATATAATATAATATATATATAAAAATGAATTCTACTTTTGTTCATTTATTTCATATAATTTTTGTAGGTGGATTATTTCTTTACATTGGAATTAAACAAAAAAATATGCCGAAAACCATGTATAATGTAATTCTCGCCACAGGAGTATTAATTTTATTTTATCATTTTTACAAAGGTTATAAAAAATTTATAATGGGAAAAAACGCATGGGTTAATGTTTTTCATATATTAATTGTTGCACCTTTATTAATTTTCACTGGTATTCAAAAAGAAAATACCCCAAGATATATCTATGAATTTATTTTTATGTTGGCATTTGCAGCCATAGGATATCATGGTTATTATTTATTTTTTAATTAATAAAATTAATAAAATTCATAAACTTCACCAGGAGGAAACATATTATAATAAGATGATTGCATATTGAGTTGACTACAATCTGAATTATATTTACGTTTAACCTCTAAAAGTTCTTGCTTCAAATCATTTATTATTCTACGATTTTGTAATTCTTTTTTAGACATTATTTCATCGTCATCCCAATAACCTTTAATTTTCATTTCTCCTTTTCCTGTCTTTGTATTATTCAACCATTCTCCTGTATATTCTTCTTCATAAAAATCTCCTGTATCATATATTTCTTTATAGAAAGAAGTACCAAACCCATTTTTCATATCGTCTTTCCATTCGCCTTCATATATAATTATTCCTTCACACGATAATAATTTACCATAACCGTTTCTAGCATTGTCTTTCCATGAACCTTCGTAAACAACATTATCCGCATACAAATATTTTCCTTGTCCATCCATTTTACTATTTACCCATTCCCCTTCATATAATAATGCTCCATCTGATAATGAATAAGTCCCTTTTCCGTTGTATGCATTATCTTTCCATTCTCCTTCATATATTTCACCAGTGAAATACTCTATTTTACCAAAACCATGTCTTATACAATCCTCGTTTTCAAATTCTTTTATTTCACCAGAATAATAAGAACCATCCTTATATTTAATATAATCCTTCCCATATTCAACTATTTCAGATTTATTTTTAATACGTTTAATGCGATTAGTAGTTGCCATTGTAGCAATTGTTATAGTTATTTTATTGGAGTAAATAAAATAATCAAAAATACATTTCAATTTTTTATTTTATAGTTGTTCTAGTTTTATTATTTTATCTAATATAATTATTTTCTCTAATATAATTATCTTCTTACATAATCAAATTCAGTGTAAATCCAATTATATTCCTCTTTATTCTCAATATAATAGTTTTGTTTTTTATGACAAATAAAAGACTTGGGGTATTGTCTTCCAATCCAAATTGAATATTTTACATGATCATTATATTCATACAAATTTACTTGAATCATATCAGGGTTATTCAAAGTCCGACCTTCATAACTATATAAATTAGGAAAATGATATTTATATTTAGTTAGTTGGTTTCTATTTTCAACATCGTTTAAGTGCAACATAATAAAATTCAATAAATTATATCTATAATCTGTTTTTGGAATTATAGATACAATAATTCCTTTTCTCATTATAAAATGTTCATCATATAAAAGTATATGATTTATTATATCGTTTGGTAAATTACGGAATAAAAATTTCATTATTAGTATTTGTATTAATAATATTAATTATAATGATTATATTATTAAATTTATTTTTTATATAATTAACAAATAGTTTCAACCCATTTTTTATTTAAAACCGACCTGACACTTTCAAGAGCACCTTCGCTCCAACCTTGATATGTACTTACTGCTTCGCCTACAACTAACATTCCTTTTTCTGGATGTTGTGCATCATAAACAAACTCCTCACGCGACTTGTATGGTCCGCGCATTGGTTCATAATAATGGGTTCCAATTTGCCAATAAAAATCTTTAATCTCAATAATGTAGAGAGAATGTGTCGGCAATCCCAAACTCTGTTCAATTAATTTTTCGTATAATTTTCTATTTTGAAATGTATTTTTTAAATGTTCTTTTAAAATCACTGCATTTTCATTATCACTATAAGCAATCATATATACGCCTTTTTCTGAATTAATTGGTATTATTTTTTGTAATGGTCCAGGAACAATTGTATAGTTTTCAACAACTTTTTTCAAAATTTCACTCGATTTTTTATCAAACTTCGCATATAATCGTAAAAAAGGTTGTCCATGTATTTGTTGATACACACTTTTTGGATTGCTGGCACCGGGCACTAATTTCAAAATACCTGAAATAGTAGTAGCCACTATTACTTTATTAGAAAAATAGGCATTCCCTTCATCCGTTTTAATTTCAAATAAACAATTTTCTCCCTCATCATTAATTTTTGTTATAGACATAACATTATTAGAATATTTAATATTGGAATAACCGATATACTCACACAAACGATGCACTAATTCTTTCCAAGGTATATATAACATTGGCCATCCACTTTTATTATCATCCATTCCATAATTATATAAAGTTTCATAAACATCGGCATCCTCATAATCAGTATATCCCGCATAAATAGTGAATAATTTATATTTTACATCTCCTAATATTTGTGATGCAAAATTCTTGAATGTCAAATTTTTATATTTATCAGGATTTTTATTGTATTCTTTTTTAAGGAAAGTTATAATTTTAACAACATCAAATTCAGAATGGTTTGGCAACAATTTCGAATAATTCATAATAGCAGTAGTTTTTTTAAAAGGAACATGAAGTTCTCTCAATAATTTTACTAAAAGTGGATTAGTGTCTTGTCTTCCAACTCCAGCACCAGTTACTATTTGTGTTCCATAAAAAGTTTCATTATTCATTCTTCCGCCAATCCATTTCTTTTTATATTTTTCTAAAATTAAATAACTTGTGTTAGGTGATATTTTTTTAATATTATATGCAGAATATAATCCGGATATACCCGAACCTACTATAATAACATCATAAAATTTAGTTTTCATATAATATATATTTTATATATTTTATATATATTATTATACTTAAAATATATTTACTGTCATTTACGATTTTTCTTGGTTTTATTAAAATTCACAGACCGTTTCCCTGTACAATTAAATTTACCACGTGTTAATCCTTTTCTATTAAAAATCGTTTTTGTACAAATACCAATTGCACGCGCTTCATTCTTCATTTTAACTTTATCACCTACTTTTTTAATACATTTACACAATTTTTCTGATAATAAATTTTCGGCTTCTTCTTCTAATAATCGTTTTGATTTAGGTATGGTTTTTTTATAAAATTCCAAAATTTTTATGTAATCCTTTTGAGTTAAATTAGTTTTATTATTAGAATTCGAATTTTTCATTAATTATATTCAATTTATTTAAACTATACAAATATAATAATTATAATTAATAAATAATAATTATTTTTTCAACTTATAAAAAATAATTATATAATAAAGATACAATATGAAAATTGTAGTTTTTGATTTAGATGAAACATTAGGATATTTTGTAGAATTCGGTATTTTTTGGGATAGTTTATGCTTGTATCTTTTGAAAAATAATAAAGAAGAACCCACGCAAGAAGATTTTAACGCCATTTTAGATGTTTATCCCGAATTTTTACGCCCTAATATAATTAATATTCTAAACTACTTAAAGAACAAAAAGTCAACAAATACATGTCAGAAAATAATGCTGTATACAAATAATCAAGGTCCGCGTAAATGGTCAAATCATATTATATCCTATTTTGAAAGTAAATTGGATTACAAATTATTTGATCAAATAATTGCGGCTTTTAAAGTGAATGGAAAAAGAATCGAAATATGCAGATCTTCTCATGATAAATCTTATAAAGATTTGGTTCGTTGCACAAAAATACCGCTAAATGCAGAAATATGTTTTTTGGATGATAATTATTTTCCTGGAATGGCAAATAAAAATATTTATTATATTAATATTAAACCTTATGTATATGATTTAAATTTCGATGAAATATATAAACGCTTTTTAAATAGTGAAATTGGCAAAGAAATTTTACAAAATCATCATGAGGGATTTATTGATTTTATGAATAAAAATATTAAAATGTATAACTTTCAAGTAATTGAAAAATTGCAAGATGAACACGAAATCGATAAAATACTAAGTAAAAAAATAATGTATCATTTGGAAGTATTTTTTAACAAGACCAATAAAACGAAGACGCGTAAAAATAATCCTAAAAAAAGAAATAAATCTAGCAAAAATCCATTTTAAGTGAAATTAAACCCAATAAAAATTATATTTTATATAATATATATATAATGTCTAGTTTTAAAGCAACGGCACTAGCTAACGGAAGTTCACAGACTTCCACAGTTCCTCCTACAACTGTCACATCAACAGCCACAGCAACCGCAACATCTAATGTTTCACAACAAGATGCACAAACTTTAGCCAATAATATTGCACAGAGTATTGCAAATAGTGCAGCCCTGAATGACGCTAATATTATTAGTCAAACTGTTAATTATATTACTAGTACAGGAATTGCAGGCGCTACTGGACCAAGAGGAGAAAAAGGAGATAGTGGTGCAACCGGCGCAACAGGCGCAACCGGCGCAACAGGCGCAACCGGCGCAACAGGCGCTGCAGCTACCAGTTCCCCCAATACAGCAAACACAAAATATTTTAGTAGCCTAACTGATATGAATACTTTCCAATTACCAACACCATCAGCAAATGACCCACATTACTATGATATATATTTATCCAGTTCGCTTTTAGGAAATAGTGCAAACAACTTCGGGTTTTCACCATATACTTCGTCATTCGAATTAGAACAATTGAAAATATTAGAATATAATTCAAAAGTGTATATGTATGGTAGTATAAAAAATTATGATAGTAGTTTTAATAACTTGCCTTTATATAATAATATAATTTCATATGATTTGTCTGGTAATGTTGATAGTGGTTTTAACTTTAATTACTTACTCGTAAATTTTATATCCCAAATGAATACTTTATCTGGAACTGGAGTTCGTAATAGATTATTTGCTGGGTTTAGAGGCAATGTTACTACACCTTACAATGGTATCATAGAAATAAATCCTACAACTGGTAGTATAGAACTTAACACTGCTTTACAAACCTTACAAACAAATTCAACTATTAATTTATTAATACCAGATGCAAGTAATAATTTATTTTTAATAGCACATACCTCATTTGGTAATTACATTAAAATTTCAGGACAGAGTTATAATATTGCTTATTATGATATATCTAATAATACAATAACCGGTATAATAAAAAATGATCAAACTCCATTCGATGGTAATACTAATAATGCATATTATTATTCAGGATATTTGTATTTACAAACTAGTAGTGCCATAAGAGCCTATACAGTTAACACGACTAATGGTATAATAACGAGTTATGGAGTTGTATCGGGTGGTAATTTTCAACCTTTAAATAATTGCGTAACTAGTGTTGATGGAAAATTATATTTATTATTTTTAAACTATGTTAATAAGATAATATACCAATACACAAATTACGATTTAACTTCTTATAATACACAATACACAATAAATTCATTATCAACCGTACCTATAAATACATTTAGTATCTATAGTTTTGGTTCAAATTTAATTTTAACTCCTGATTCTGTTAGTGCAACATCACCAAAAATATTTACAGTAAATGGTTCAAACAACAATATTTTAGTAAATGGTTATAATCCTAATACTTTTGTGAATGGACTTATATTTGTATTTTCTGGTACAAGTAATATATATTACGTTAACTACAACGCAAAAATGCAATACTCATCTACAAATTTTGCAAATTTTATGGTAACATCTCCCGCAAATATTAATAAAGTTTATATCACCAATTCAAATGCTTTGCCTCTATATTTAAATGATACATTTAATAGTTTGTATTATAATGGTTCCGCATGGGAAATAACTGCAACATCAAATAATTATGTTAATTAACCTCTATAATAATACATTGGATTTATTTTATTAGTAGTTTTATTATTATTACTAATATTATCAAGTACTTCAACACTATTATACAATGCCAATGTTCGGGCACTTGGGTCTTTAGCCTCAGTATATTTTGGCATCCAATAATAAGGAACCAATTTGGCACAATTAGGATAAAAATCATCGAATATTTTTTTATAAAATAATTTTTCGGTTTCAATACTGGCCGGATATAAATCATCTATTGCTTTATTTGATACCACATTATCATATACATTACTCACATCCGTGTAATAATTTTCTAATCTCATATTTTTAGATATAGCTTCTTGTAAAATTACAAATAAAGATCGCCCTTTATTACTCACCCCGTCACTAAATGCCTCTTTACGACGCCACAATATTTCATCCGGTAATATTTGTCTTTCATATAAATCCTGAAATTTTTCAAAACGGAAACTATTACGCAATAAAAACTTCTCCATTTTTTTATTTGTTTCAAATCGTATTTTTTGAGGAATAGATAAATAATAATTTGCAAATGTTTTGTCTAGAAAAGGTGTCCTTGGTTCTAACCCATTTGAAGATATTGATTTATCCGACCTTAAAACATCAAATAAATGTATATCTCTTAATAAACGTCGCGTTTCACGATCAAATTCAATACAATCAGGACAATTTGACATATATAAATATCCCCCACATAATTCATCTGAACCATCGCCATTTAAAATCACTTTGGCGTCACTATTTTTAGAAATATATTTACCTAATAAATAATTACCAATACTGGCTCGTACCGTGGTTGTATCAAAACTTTCAATTTTATAAATCACTTCAGGAATAATATCGATAATTTCTTTCTCTGTCAATATAATTTCAGTATGTTTTGTTCCCAAATAATCAGCCACTATTTTAGCATATTTTAGGTCCTCAGAATCAGGTAAACCAATACTGAAAGTTTCGATTTGTTTTTCTAAACCAAATTCCAGTTTATTAAAATGATTTACTAAAGCACATACCAAACTGCTATCTAATCCTCCAGATAATAAACATGCAACTGGTCGTTCAGTATTAAGACATCTTTTACGGACGGCATCACAAAAATAAATAGCCACATTTTTTTCATAATCACCTATATTATCATTTTTATAAAAATTGAGATTGTGTGGAAAACTAGGAGTAAAATAGGTTTGATTTTCTTTAATAGGTTGCCATTTAGAACAAGCCAAACTGGATAAATAATAAGTTGTATAAGTTCCTGGTTGAAATTGTTGAATTTCATAATTTTTAGATTCATTGTTATCTTGTAAAAATTCACTTAAACATTTCAATTCAGATGCACATGCTATTAAGTCAGTTGATTTATTTTTTAATAAATAAAGTGGACGCACTCCATAAGGATCTCTAGCAAAATAAATAAAATTATCAATATTTTCATCTAATCTTAAATCATACAAAACAAAAGAATATACACCATCAAGCATTTGTAATGCTTGTTTAATACCATATTTCAAATATAGATGAATAATTACTTCACAATCAGAATTAGTGAATGGTGTAATGTTCATTAATTCAAATAAATATTTGTGATTATATATTTCACCATTACAAATTAAAACAATATTTTTGATATTTAATGGTTGATTTGAAATAAAATCAATACCATTTATGGCTAATCTATGAAAACCTAAAAATACATTATGAAAAGAAACAAATTTAGAATCTTCTGGACCTCTACAGACCCCTTTGTTAAATTGTTTTTTATAATATTGTTCATTCTTTTTTTCACCATTTAAAATGCAAAAGATACCACACATTTGAATATATTATTTTATTTTAACCTACATTAATAACAAGTATAACCTTTATATTTATTTAATAAATTCATTAATAAATTATTTAATAAAAATAATATCCAATTATAGTAAAATATAGTAAAATATGAATTCATCGATAAATAATGTAAAAACTGAATGTGTAGCCGATATACACAACATAACAAATATGAGAATTTATGATAGAAATCTTCCTTCACAAATGTTGCAACCTTATCTTGATGTAAGACCAGTTATGACGAAATATTCTTATTTACCAATTGTCGATCCAAGAAAAGAATTAAATGTTAAAATGGAACAGATGCCAACATTTAATCCTCATACTGTATTTAATCCAGGAAATACACAATCGCCTTGGTCTGGTTTTGCTTCAAACATAAATACTGAATCAGAATTAAGAAATCAAATTTATGCACTTCAAAAATGTAGTCAATCTGTTTATGTTCCAAATAGTACAAGTGATTTATATAATTATAATTACATTCCTGAAAATCAAACACCAGTTCAATTTCAAGCACACGGATTATTATTTAGTAAAGATAATTTTGATAGTTTTAATCCTAATCCAGATTCAAATGTTGTAGGTACACAACTATTTTCTAATCCAACCAGAGCACAAGTAAAAGATATACCAAAGCAAAGTTGCCAATAACACCGTAAAACGTAAAACGTAAAACGTAAAATTATATAATAATTATATCTATTATATTTATTATATTTATTATTTTATAAAATGACTGAAAATATTGTACATCAAATAACTTTAGATTGTTTAATAAATAAAGAAAAATACGAAAAACAAACAGCCAAAGAAAAAACAATGAAAATCAATAAAAAAGATAAAAAATTTTATAGGAGAAGGGTTTTGAATTTAACACGAGAGTTATTATTATCGAAAAAGGAAGGAGACTCTACAAGTGACATAACAAATGTAATGGAAACCATTGTTACACCTGATCTATTGAATGCTTTTAATAATTATATTAAAGCGTGTATTCATAATTTCAAAATAATAGACAAAAATGATATTATTCAAGAAGATTATAAGGATATGAATATGAGTTTATTAAACGATTTGAATTTTTTAGATTTTCCCGAAACTTTAGAAAATGAAAACCAAAACATTGATAATAATACAAATGAAAATAATAAACTAATAATGCGTACAATTAAGGAAAAAAGCAACCTAGATAATTTTGTAAAAATAAAATATAAAAAACCCCAAGAAGACATAATTATTCCAAAAATAAGAGAAATTAATTTGAATGATCCCAATTTAAGAAATAAAGGGATTAAAAAAAAGGAAAAAGAAAATAATATCAATATAGTTTATGATGAAAACAAAAAAAAATAGAATAAAAAAACTTAAAACAAAAAAAAATAAAAAAATAAAAAGACGTAATACAAAAAATATAAGAAACAAACATCACAACCACAATCATAAAATAAAAAATGAATCCATCATGTTAAAAAAAGTAAATTGTAGCCCAAAAGATAAAAATGAAATAAATGATTTTACTTGTTACACAGATAAATCTTTATTTAAATTGAGAGATCGGTGGAATTTAAGACATCCGGATGTAAAGATAGTAACAAATGATTCAAGAGAAATACATAGTTTATTGAAGAATTATTTAAGTAATGTTTGTAATAAAGAGTCTTGTTGGTTAAAACAAAAGGGTGAGTTCGGTAATTTAGATGAAGATTTAAAAGAGTCTTTTGCACCAGAATCTCCAACTGAATGGAAAAAGAATCCGAATGAATGGTTATCAAGTTTAGATATTATAAAAGTTATGAAACAATATGAAAAAGCATATAAATGTTTTGATTTTATTGGACCCTCTCCCATTGATTTTAATAAGAGAAAATTATATGGTGAATGTGTTTGGGAAGAGTTGTGTAATTTCAGTTTAGAAGAACAAATAAAAAATGGTAAAACAAAAATAGGAATTATTTTTAATACAGACCCACATAATAAACCAGGGGAACATTGGATTTCAATGTTTATTAATATTAAAAAGAAGAAAATATTTTTCTTTGATAGCGTAGGTAATAAAGCACCGAAAGAGGTAATGGAATTTGTAGATAAAGTAAAAAAACAAGGGCAAAATATTAATCCAAAAATGAATTTTATTTATGACGAAAATCATCCAGTAGAGCATCAATATGGTAATACGGAATGTGGAATATATAGTTTATATTTTATTGCACATATGTTAGAAGATAAAATGACTGAAAATTACTTAAAAACTCATGTACTAAAAGATGAATATATGCAAAAATTTAGAAAAATATATTTCAATGATCAACTCTAGAGCAACCTTTAGACAACTTTTAAGAAAAGTTGCGCAAAAATCTAATTAGAGCAACTTTTAGACAACTTTTAAGAAAAGTTGCGCAAAAATCTAATAACAACAACTTTTAGACAACTTTTAAGAAAAGTTGCGCAAAATCTACTTTTAAGAAAAGTATTAAAGTTATAAAATATATTAAATACAATTTTTATAATTTAATATATTTAAAATGTTACAAACCCAGATACATCAATTTTTAACTAAAGAAAATATTCAAGTTTTATGGGATGTTTTAATAGAAGACCCAATAGTGAAGAATTTTTGTAGTTCTCATGAAAAAATTATTGAATTAACAAAAATTTATGAATCAAATCTTAAAGGATTTTACGATATTGAGAGAAAAAATTGTAATAGTCTCATTGAACTCAATAAGAAATATATATTAATAATTATAAATTATTTAAATAGTCAAATACAAACAAGTAATAAAATTGTTACAAACACACAACAAAACACACAACAACAATTCAAAAAAATAACAATTCACGATGAAATAAAACAACCTATAACTTATGAAGAAATACAAAATAAACGTAAAAGTCAATTTGAAAAAGATTTATATAATCGACAACAGGAATTCACTTCGGCAATGTCAAATCCAGTACCACCTCTTCCTGATTTTAGTGATAAAATTGATGAACCTATTAGTGAAGTTGAGTTGGAAATTAAAAAAATACAAGAACAAAGAAATTATGATATGGAAATAATCAATAAAAATTATCAAAATACTTTAAATACTCAAGTAACAAATACATTTATAAATGAGGATAATAAAAATAATAAACATATAAGTTGGGCAGATGATAATCGCGAAGAAATCCAACAACACCAACCTAATTTTTTAAGTAAACTTAAAAAGGTCGATCTTCCTGTTACTAGTATCACGCAGAATCAACATATTTCGGTTTCAGATGAAATAAATTATCTTAAAAATGAAGTGATGAATTTGAATAATAAATTAAATTTACTTTGTGAAAAAATAGACAAAATAATACAATAAAATTGAAATTAAAATTGAAATTAAAATTGAAATTAAAATTATAATAAAAATTATAATATACATTGATATAAAAATTATATTATAATTAACAAAACATTATGTATTTAAAATCAATACTTCCATTTTATATAATACTTTTAAATTTATTTATGTTAAATAATTTACATGCAAATGGAGAAAAAACATATTTACGGTTTAGAAATTCAATATTAAGAATTTATATTGCATCTGGTAAAAAGAAATATGAGTTAATTAATGAATATTCTAATAAAATAGTAGAAAAGGTAAAAAATAAGGTTATCAATAAATACTATGATTTGAATATTTATTATAACTCTTTATCTGAAGAAGAAAAAACATTTTTAGACTTTATTATTTCATTATATTATTAAATTATTTAGATCACAATATAAAAATATTATAATGGTTTGAATACTTGTTCACCTTTATCATTAATTTCCAGAGTACCTATTTGTAGTGGTATCACATCTGGATCCTTCAACGCAATCATATAACTTTCTTTATCGTAAATATTCAATAAAGTGTTACTCATTCTTCTGTATACGTATTCAGTTCCATTTAATTTTATTGGTTTTCCTTCCCATTCAATTTTTTGTTTATTTGCTTTAACAGTCATATCATTTTGTTGATTTGTATAATCTGGAACATAACTGAATTTTGTATTAGTAGGATCACCAAAATTAAAACATTTACCATTTGAATATATATAACAATCAAATGCAGTTTCTTTTATTGCATCAGTTAACTGTAAACTCAAATTTGCTTTAATTTCAGAAATTTCATATAATAATTGATCACTTGTTACAGGAACTTTTGGTTCGCCTTTCGATAAATCTTTTCGTTTTAATTCAATTGCGTCATCTGATTTTAATTGTTCGGTAGAAAAAATCATCAAATATACAAATACTTCAACTGTTTGTAAATTACGGGGTAAATTTTTATGACTGCAAATACGTCGAGCACGTCCAATAACTTGTTCTGTTCTAACTGGATGCCAATAAGGTTCCATAATATGAACATAGCGTGTATTTCTTAAATTAATACCTTCTGAACCGGATGATGTAATCATTAGGACTTTAATAATTTCTCCCATATTGTTATTGTTGGACATTTTTTTTAATTCGGATGACAGATTAGTAGGTATATAATCCCATTCACCATTATAAATTCTTCTAATAATTTCTTTTTCTTCTCTGGTTTCAGTACCAGTATATAATGCATACGTAGGTTTTCCCAAGTCATCAACAGAAATATCAATTTCCCAAATATCAGATGAATTTTTCTTTATTTTAAATCGTGCAAACCCATTTTTTTCTAGTGCTAAACTAAATAATCCTATTCCCTCTAGAGTTCTAAATTGACTATAAACCAAATGTAAACCTATATATTCCGGGTCTTTAATATTATCAAGAATATGTAAAAATTTTGGACTATATTTAGCAAGTCCTTCTGGTGTTAAGAATACATCTCCATTTTCTCTAATATATTTAATTGTTGCGTCGATTCTTTCTTTATAGGTAACACCACCTATTTTATCAAGAATTTGGTCTCCTTCTTCTTCACCTTCATTCTCATCATTTACATCTATATTAACCTCTTCTCTTTGAGCCTGTTTTAATAAATTCGTTACATTCGTTTCTTCTGGCACAGGTTGTTCACCTTCAACATTCTCTTGTACCGTACCGGAAGTCTTCTTTTTATTTGAAGGTAATGGTCTTTCATCCATAACAAAATTACAATATAAACGAGAAAATATTCTGTACGTAGAAGTGGCCTCTTTAAATAATTCATCTAATTTTTGAGGTTTTTTAGACGATTTTTCTAATTTTCTCTCTTCCCTTCTGGCCGATTCATAAATTTTAAATTGAAAATCACTCATCGGTATTCTTACTATATGATAATCTTCTCCTAATGTTTTATTATAAACAGGCAATAAACTCTCTTGAGCACTTTTGAAATAGGATGATAACCCTATAATACGTCTTTTGAGAGAATCTACATTCTTCAATTGTTTTGTAACACTGTCAATGTATTGGTTTTCAAAAATATCGAAATCATCTGGCAATGCTTTTAAATTCCTAATTTTTATACCATCGGCTAGAACATCTATATCATTTTTTCTTAAAATGCTTATTATTTTTCTCTCAAAATCATCATCACTAATGAAATCCGCGTCAAAAATATTGTTTCCAGTTTCATCCTTTTTAATATTAGAAACGCCTTGATAACTAGATGATACTTTTATTTTATTTTTAAAACCAAATGGATTACGTGTAATAGTAAGAACTTTACTTGATGGAGAGTAATCTAAATAATCCAATGATTTCTCTCCTAGAAGCATTTGTTGAAGTGTATTTTTATCGACTTTTTTATTTGTCTTTACATTTAAAGGAATATTCCAAGTTTTAATATAACCTCTCAAAATATTGAAAAGTATTCCAAATTCGTTTGGATAATTGATAATAGGTGTACCACTAAGAAGGACAACACGAGCATTTTTAGCGCTCATTAAATATTCGTACAATTTGGTTGAAAGAAATTTTGGCGAATATTCTTTCTCTCCTCGTTCATTTTCAGGAATCACTTTTTCCTTTTTAATTTTATTGACGATTCTACTTATTAAGTTATGGGCTTCATCAATTATAATGACGGATTCATCAAATAAATTTTTTGTAAAACCCGATGTTAATTCTTCTAGACGTTTTGTACGTAAACCATTATAATTAATGAAAATATATTTACTTCGAATCATTTCATTTAATTGATCATCGAGAGATTTTTTATCTATTGCAGATAATTGTTCGAAATTAGATGGTTCTTTTACATTCACAAACCAAGCACCTTTGTGTTTTTCAATATAATCTTGCGATAAATTGAGAATTGCCGAAAGTGTTTGCAGAGCTTCTGGATGTTTTACAGTCGAGACAAATTGCCAATGTTGATTCTTTTTATATAGATAATCACCACATCGCTTCAATTCTTCCATATAATTTGTTCTTAAAGAGGCCGGCAACATGATTATTATTTTTTTTGTATCCTTCATTCCTTCCGCGAGAGCAATTGAGGTACAAGTATTATGTGTTACTGTAAAATCCCCAATTAAATATCTACAATTTCCATCTAATGTAAAACCGTAATAATCATCTTCGCCAACATATTCAACTGAAATTCCAGAAACAAGAACATCTTTTATTTGTTTTCTTGGAGTTGACTGTTTTCTAGGAATAAGGGTTGGAATAGTTTCAACACCATTTCCATTTATGTGAATTCTCCAAGCAGTTCCATATTTTTTTTCTCCTTGGTATGTCCAAGATGTATTTTTTAATGATTTATAACATGAAAATCCCAAACTGCGCGCCAGATATATGACGTCATCCATTAATTTTTCATTTTTCTGTGTAAATTCAAACCCTCCATGTGATAAACAACCGTCACTATCTATTAATCCTGCAAGAAGTTTCAAACGATTTTCTCTAGAATTACATTTGTAAATATGAGGAATATGTTTATTATTAATTAAATCCAAGTTTTTTAATGTAGTTGTGAATATATTACTATTAATTTTACCATTTCCAATTATTCCATAACAATATCCTGTTCTATAAGTTAATGCTAAATTAATTTTAGGAAGATTTTTTGCAAAATAAAATAAAACTGTTGAATCTTGACTAGTTATTGAAGCTTCTTTACATGTTCCATCACCCAACCAATAACCAATCATATATGGGTCTATCTGTAATTCTTTTTCAGGAAAATCAACTGGCACTTTATATCCTTTTAAAAATCCTTTCTTTTTATCAGATAAATTTATATAATCTTTTACCGGAATTTCAAAAACATTATCATTAGTTTTAGAATTATTTTTTATATTTTCAAAAAATTTTTCTGCATTTAATTTCATTTCCGACTGATTCGTTTGATTAAATGTAAATGTCTTTGAACAAAACTCATTATTTTCTAACCATTGAATATTATAATTAGTATTTGATTTGTGATTATTAAAAGAAATTTTGGGAAATCCTGAAGCGCGTAAACATAATATGTGTTCTTGATTTACAGTATATTTTTCACCTTTAACTGGAATAATATCGAACATTTTATCTCTACCGCGAGCCAATGATGTTACTGTTCTTGGCGTTGAATCGTCACCCATTAATAAATCCCCGACTTTTATATCTTCAACTAATTTAATTTCTCCATTTGACATGATAATAGGTGTGCCTTTTCGATGACATTTTCCAGCACCTAACCCATGATACAGTAACAATCCTCTGTAAGGAGTAAATAAATTCATGTAATCACGAACTATTTTTTGGTGAGTCAAGAGAGAAAAGTCCCCAGTGTCTTTGCCAATATCATCGCAAGATATATTGGTTTTCATCTCCTCTAATTCTTTTTTATAAGGTTCAAAGAGAGAATTAATAAAATTAACAAAAAGTTCGCGATTATTCATATAATAACTCGAAGTCCTGATTAAAACAGGTGGTTGTTTCTTTATTAGACGATCGGATAGTTTTGTGGTGCCAATTTCTACAAAATTCTCTGGACCTAAAACAGCCACACCTTTTGGCACCTTCTTTGTTGTGCGACCCTTCTTCGGTTCCTTTTTTTCAGTTGGTACTTCCACTTCTACGGGCACAGGTTCGACCACAGGTGCGACTTCGGGTTCGATTTCTGGTTCAAATTCTTGCAATTCAACGCCTTCTTGGTTTTCAGGAGGTCTAACTTCATCTTCAACAAGTAACAATTTCTTCTTAGGAATTTTCTTCACTTTTTTGGGTTCATTTGATTGTGGTTGTATTGGAAATGGAATATTAGCAACTATTTCAGTTTCTTTGACTTTTTCTAATACTGGTTTAGCTTTTACTTTAATTAAATTATTCTTGGCTAATTTTTTGAATAATTCTTCACGATTATACTCTTTTGCACTATCATCAATAATAATTGTTTTTTGTATTTCAGCAATGTTTTTTGATTCATCTGGTTTTTCTTGATTTCCACTATTTTCTACATTTATAGCTACTATTACGGATTCATTTTCATTAATCGTAGGTTTTATCATTAATTTTTGTTTTATTGTTTCTAAAGGATTCATTTAGATCTACTATATTATTTCAATATATAAAACTTTCTATTTTTATCATAAAATAGAAGATTTTCTATTCTAATAAATTTGCAACCTCATCACTAGCATTTTCAGGTATAGATTTAATTGCTTCATTACAAGCAATTTGCTCGGCCTTTCGTTTAATTTTGTGTTGTCCTTCACCCAAAAATAAAAGCAGTTTACCATTCTCTGCAACATATTCATGAATAGCTTTAAATGTCTTAAAAAAAGAAATATCAACAGAATCATCATGTTTTAAATTGTGAATTTGTTGACCAAGACATAAATATACACCCATTTTATAACCCAAATCAATATCATGTTCTATTTCAATATAATGCGGTGTTACTTTGAACTCTTTTTGAATTTTTACTTGAAGAATATTCTTATAATTATCATCATTCATAATTAATGAAACCCAATCAATATGTTTTTCAAAAATATTTTCAACGAATTTTTGGGCCATTTGAAAACCTGGACCAGTTACAAACATCGATTGAAACCATCCATCTTCATCTTTTACTGTGATTTTATTGAAATCTAAAAAAAGTGCTCCTAAAAACGATTCAAAAAGACAACCCAATTTTTTTAAATTAGTGCGTATTTTTTTCTCTTCAGCATGTTTCGATAAAATCAACCATTTATGCAATCCCATTTCAAGTGCAATTTTACCGATTGCTTCATTCTTTACTATGGCAATCTTTTTTTCAGTCATAAATCCCTCATTTTCTTTTGGGAACCTGCGATATAAATAATATTTTGTTACTAATTCTAAAATACCATCTCCTAAAAATTCTAGACGTTCGTTGGATTTACTGCTTAGTGGCATACAATCTGGCGGGCGTTCAACTATGGTAATATTTTGTGCAATGTTCTCAAAATTAGGACGTTTTGTATAAGAACGATGTACAAATGCGCGTTCATAAAGTGCCATATTATTAATTGTAGGAGGAATACCATACTTAGAAAGAATACATTTGACGTCATCAAATGTAATCTTAATATTTAATGGATTAAATGGATTAAATATTAAACCTTCTTCTGATTTGATAATGTCGTCGTCGTGTGATATTTTAATGTCAGTCATCGCGTTGTATATATTATAATTGTCAAATTGTCTTTAAGTGAGTTTACAAAGGAATTTTTAGGAAATCCAATAAATTTTTTTATATATAATATTTATATATGTCCGAAACTAGTAAAAATGATGTTCCTATTAGGGAAAGGTTATGGCCTATTAGCATAAATCCTTACTACAAAAAGAATCCTGAAACTGAAAAATATGAATTGGTAGATGAGGAAACAATTGAAAAACTAAGACAACAAGAACAAGATGAATATAACGCAGCCCAAGCAATAATCGATAAAAAAAATGAACAAATTTTAGATGATCATAATTTTTTAAAAGAATGGAGAGAAAAACAATTAATAGAGGAAACAAGAAGAAAAAATTATATGCCAATGCAAAATGCTGGACGAAAAAAACGCAGAACTGGTCGACGTAAATCAAATAAACGCAAATCTAACAAACGAAAATCACATAAACGTCGTGGAAGTCGTCGTAGGTAATTTAGGGTAATATTTGAAATGCCAAATAGAATTCCTAATAAATTGAATAATATATTCCGTCAAATCCCTCACCAAAATAATAATGAACCTAAATAACTTAAAGAGAATGGCATATAAGTAGTATGGAAGAATGGCATGTAATCAAAGAATTCCCAAATTATAGTATAAGTAATTTGGGAAATGTATTAAATAATCTTACAAATAAGATTATGAAACTCACTGTAAAAGGTGGTTATTATAGTATAGGTTTAACTAATAATAAGATTAAGAAAACAATTAAAGTTCATAGACTAGTTGCTTTATATTTTATTAATAATCCTGAAAACAAAGAACAAGTTAATCATAAAAATAAAAATAAATTGGATAATTCATTAAATAATTTAGAATGGGTTACACATAAGGAAAATATGCAACATAAATCAATTGGTTTAATATATAAAAGTAATAAAAATAGACCAGTTTTACGTTTAAATAAAAGTACTGGAGAAATTTTGGAAAAATATGATTCGATAGAAGATGCTGGTATTTGGTGTTATAATAATAAATTAACCTCTAATTCACATAACGGAAGAAATGCAGTTGGTAATTGTGTAAATGGTTTATCTAATTCGGCTTATGGTTACAGTTGGGAATTTGAAAAAAAAGATGAAAATAAGCATGAAAATAAGCATGAAGAATGGAGAGAAATAAATGCAAATAATTTATTGAAGGATAAAACAAATACTACTAAAAAATACTATGTTTCAAGTTTAGGAAGATTTAAAAATAGTTATGGAACTATAATGGAAAATTATAAAGTAAATGAAAATGGTTATATACGTGTATTTATATATAATAAAACATTTGCTTTACATAGATTAATTGCTTTTACATTTATAGAAAATCCTGATAATAAAGAACAAGTTAATCACATTGATGGTAATAAATTGAATAATAGTGTTGATAATTTAGAATGGGTAACCAATAAAGAAAATCAAATTCACAAATTTAAAATAGGTTTAGGAAATAATTTTACACGTTGTATAAAACAATATAATTTAGATGGCACTTTAATTAAGCAATATCAATCTATTGCAGATGCAAGTAGAATACTAAAAATTGGTAAAAGTAATATTCAAGGAGTACTCCAACATAAAAGAAAAACTGCTGGTGGATTTATTTGGAAATATTTAGAAGATGAAAAGCCTGATTTTAGTGAAAAGATTACTATAAATAAAAACATAGGACGAAAAGTATGTCAATATGATTTAGATATGAATTTATTAAATATTTATGACTCTATGGCAGATGCAGCAAGAAAATTAAATATCCATAAAAATAATATTAGGGGTGTAATAATAAATTATAGAAAAACAGCCGGAGGATTTATTTTTAAATATTTAGATGATTAATATTTTATTTTAATAAAAAATTTAAAATATTACATTAGATTATAAAAAGATGGTCTATTATTCAGGTAGTAAAAGTGCCCGCTTAGCTAATAGTATAGTCAATAGAACCAACATTTGTGGAGGAATGAAAAAGGCAGGACTTGTTCCTCGTCAAGGATTTTTCATGCAAAGTAATGTTTCATTAAGAAGAGGTCCACAATCTCTTCCAATAATTTGTATTCCTAACACAACAGTTCAAACACAAAAATACGGATACAAGGCAACAATCGGAGGTAACATGGGTTAATTTTCTCATATATTCATTTTTCATCTTTTATTGTTTTTTCAAAAACTATTTAGTTGTAAAATAATTTAATAACAACTTATTAAATTATTAAATAATCAAATCATCCTTACAAAATGTTCATAAAAGTAGATTACCGAGAAAAAGAACTCCAGGATAAATTATCTTATTATATTTCTTTTATTCCTGCCTTTAGAAATTTAAAAGTTATTAGCGAAAATTTACCTTTAGGAGATATTATTATAAATGATAATAATGAAGATATTTTAATAATAGAGAGAAAATCGGTTAGTGATTTATTATCAAGTATAAAAGATGGACGATATGAAGAACAATCTTATCGTCTAAACGGAAATAAAGTACATAATCATAATGTAATTTATCTAGTAGAAGGTGATATTAATAAATTAAATATGAATACTTTTAAAGATGTCAAAATTGAAAAACTTACCTTTTATTCAGCTATTTTTTCTCTAAATTATTATAAAGGTTTTTCTGTAATAAGGTCTTTTTCTCTCGATGAATCTGCATTGTTCATTTGTAATAGTACAGTAAAATTAATGAAAGGTTTGACTACCAATAGAAAGGGTTTTTATGGTAATACTATTAATAATATGCAAATTGATAACAACACCATCACTACAGATATAGAAACCACAATACAAAAAGAAACAGAAACAATTGAACAAAGTGAAAAGGATTATATAGGATTAGTAAAAAAAGTCAAAAAAGAAAATATTACAACTGAAAATATTGACGAAATTATGTTATGCCAAATACCAGGAGTAAGTTCAATTACTGCAATTTCAATTATAAAAGAATTTAAAACAATTTCAAATTTATTAAAATCTTTAGAAGAAAATCCCGAATGTTTAAACAATATTACAAATACTAATAATAAAGGTCAAACAAGAAAAATAACAAAAACTTCCATTGTAAATATTATTAAATTCTTATTGAAAAAATAAAAAATAAAATCAATATATAATTATTATTATTAATATATATGAACAAAGGAATATCCACCCTACTTTTTTTTATAGCAATATGTTTTATAGTATTTTTAATATTTAGAAATATTAATTTTCAAGAAGGTTTGGAAAATAACACAACCACAATTTCTAATACTGCCGTGGCTACTGCCAAAAACGGTATTGCCGGTTCAGCACAAAGTTATGCTGCCGATATAAAGTCTGAAACCATTAAAAATCAAGATATTTTATTAATTAGTAAATATCGGCGTGAATATGAAAGCGTAATATTAAATACAGATGATCTAATTAACACAATGATGTTGCAAACAACTCTTTCTATAGATAAAAAAAACCCTATGAAATCTTTAGATAAATTAGTTACATTAAATTCAGCCAAGTCGGCACTAAATAGTGTTATGAAATATGTGGATTCTAGTCCTTAAAAATACTAATCAACCGTGACTACTTTGGCTAGATTTTTTGGATAATCACAATTCAATCCTTTTAATAACGCTAAATTATAACTCAGTATTTGTGAAAAACAATTGGCCACTAAACCACCATAAGTTTTATTGTGATTTATAATTATATCACCATAATTCATATCACTTATTCGTAAGACATAGGCACCTCGTGCAACTACTTCTTGATAACAATTATCATTTTTCTCTCGATGTTTATCATCTATATCAAATAAAATTAACGGAAGACCTACGTCTATTAAAGCAAATGGCCCATGTTTCAAAGCCGACGAAGAATAACCTTCTGCATGAATATAGGAAACTTCTTTTATTTTTAGTGCTCCCTCTAAAGCAATTGCTTGCGAAGAACCTTTGCCTAATAAAAATATGGATTTTGAGTTAAAATTATTAATGATTTCTAGTATTTTTTTATTACACATTTCTATCATTTGATTGATGTCAAAGGAGAGATTCATTAAATCCATTATTATTTGTACCCTCTTCTCTTGGTTTGTTTGTTTATTTTGTGAAAACCATATTGCTATCAAAGTTAATATTACACATTGATTTGTAAATGATTTAGTTGATGCAACTGAAACTTCTCGACCAGCATTTAAATAAACTCCGCAATCTGTTTCACGGGCAATCATAGAATCAGGGACGTTTACAACACCAATCGTTATTAAATTATTATCTTTGGCTAGTTGAATACAACGATGCAAATCTTTTGTTTCTCCTGATTGTGACACTAAAACTAACCCAGTTTTACCATATCTAGGTATATCTTTTAAATCAAATTCAGCGCCATCATAAATAGTAACGGTATCAAATATTTCAAGCATTTTAAATATATCTTGAACCCACATACAAGAATAATAAGATGTTCCACAACCTAATAAAATTATATGAGTTAATTCTAATAATTTTTCTCGGCAAGAATCTAAACCACCTAATTTAACACTTGAATTATTGGCAATTCTACCTCCATTATTAATTGCTCGTAAAACACAATCAGGTTGTTCAGAAATTTCCTTTATTAACCAATTTTTATAACCATTTGGTTGTAATTCTATCAAAGCATTATTTTTGTAATTTATTTTATAATTATGAATATCCTTATTATATGTAATTGTATCTCCTTCCTTTGAAATTTCTATTAAATCATTGTTGTTTAATATTATATATTTTTTAATGTTATTGGCAAATGCAATTTGTTCAGAGGCTACAATAATATAATCATCTTCAAAACCTAATAATAAAGGAGAACCATTACGAGTTATCCACATACGATTCGGATAATTTTTATGTATAATAGTTAAAGCCCAAGTACCACTCAATCGTTCAATTGTTTGTTTAATGGCGTCACCAATTTCATTTCCTTGATCAAGATAATAACCAATTAATACCGAAATAACTTCTGTATCTGTTTGTGAAATAAAAAAATATCCTTTGCTCACTAATTCTTCTTTTAATTCGTGATAATTTTCAATTATCCCATTATGAACTAAAGCAACACGATTCTTGTTATCGTGATGAGGATGTGAATTTTTATCTGTAGGTGGTCCATGTGTACTCCATCTGGTATGTAATATTGCTGTAGTTGAATTTATTTTTAAATCCAACATTTCTTTTTCTAATAAATCCGATGAATTATTCACGTTTGTTGATGCATGTTTAATGGTATTCAAAATATTATTTTCAATGTAACAAATGCCACAACTATCATATCCACGGTTCAATAACAATTTTAATCCTGTCAAAACAATTTCTTGAAAATTTTTTTTACCTAAAACAGCAAATATACCACACATGTGTATTTATAAAAATATATTGATATTTATTTTTATAAAGTTTAATTTATAAAAAATAATTGTTTTTGTTTTTCCATTTTAAGGCACATTAATAGTTACTTCATTATCTTTATAATATCCTTTATCTACTAAAGATTGTGTATAATCTTCACCACCCCAATTATGATCCATTGGATTAGGACTATATAACATATATTCTTCTTGTGCCTTTATTTCATCTAAAGGTGTTGTTGTTCCAACATAATAAGATGTTTGATCAAATGCAGGATAGGAATTTATATTATAAGGAGGGTCATTCCGAGTAGCATCAACTAGAAGTGTTGGATTTGGCGCCATGGCTATATTATTATTTAATTCTTCTTCTGTTATTATGTCACCAATAGAACTGCCTATACCTGTTCCTGTTGTTGTTTGAATCATAGGTGGGAGACCTCCTTGTGGTTGTGAAACACTTGGTCTTACTTTATAAACCGGTTTTCCCTGTGCGTCGAAAGTTTGTTGAAGGTATAAAACAGGACATCTAATTCCTTGACTTCGTTGCCAATCTAAAAATTCAGTATAATCTTCTAAATTTTCAAATTCAACAGGATTTACACCAGGAACCTTGGCTACTTTAGAATTATATAAATAAAACCGTGATCCTTTCTGTATTAATAGATTAGGACATCGTATTTGACCATGATTATTGGCAAATGCTTCGCTATATTTAGGGTTGCTAGATCTGGCATAAAAATACAATCCAATTAAAAATATCAATATAAATAATAAAGTTGGTAATGTCATATATAATGTATATATATTTATAACATAAAAATTTATATTTTAATATATGAAATATATATATATATAATATAGTTTTAATGATTTTTTTACATATTGACCCTACTAGTAGAAGCACAAAACAATTTAATAAATTTGTTGCACAAGGCAAACACATATTTGTTTTATTTTATTTGGAAGGATGTGGTCCATGTAACGCTACTAGACCAGAATGGAAAAAAATAAAAAATGTATTACAACATAAATACAAACATAATGATAATATTGTTGTGGCTGATGTTGACCAAGAATTAATGAGAGAAATTAAGTATTTAACTAATCAACCAAAAGGATTTCCTACAATGCTTTATATTACTAACAAAGGAAAAATTAATGAAGATTATGAAGACTGTAATATAAGTAAAAAAGATAGAACTGTTGATTCATTTATTGAATGGATTGAAAGTAAAGTCAAATCCAATAACAGTAGTAACCAAAAAGGAGGTAAATGGTCATTAAAATATAAGCGCAGTATCAATTGCAAGCATCCAAAGGGTTTCTCTCAAAAACAGCATTGTAAATATGGAAGGAAAAAAATGTCTCATAATAAAACCCAAAAGAAAATTTGAATTTAGAAAAACAGAAAAATACTAATATATCTATATATTAATAATAAATAGATATAAATATGGCACCAAAAATCAAACAGACAAAAATACCAGCAAAGAAAGGAACAGTTGTCGGATCAGATGAAGGAACAGTTGTCGAATCAGATGCTGAGACAAATATGCAAACAAATGAGGAAACACCTGAAATTACTCGTACATTAGAACTATTGGAAAATGGAACAAATATTATAGATGATTTTTTAGACAAATCTATATTTACTAAGGATGAAGGTACACCTCAAAAAAGAATTTATTATTTATTCAGACAAATTTTATATATAAATAAAACTTATGGAATTATACCTCAATCATCATCTTCAGTAAATATTTTATCTAAAATTAATACACTTATCTCAAATTTGTCATCTGTTAAACGGGAATCTTTGCCTAATTTGATTCAAACAAATAGTAAACTAATACATGATTTTATAAATTTATTTCGATCATCGATTGAGCAAAAAGAATTTCCTTTTAAAATGAAAACATTTATATCTTTATGGATTTCTATTTTGGTTAAAAGTATTTCAGATGTTTCTTTGTGCGGGTCTCTAGTAAATTTAATTCCTGAAATTTATGCAAAGATAGGAAAACCATTGACAACAATATTCGAATTAAATACAAACAGAAAAGATCCAAAAATTAGATTAGAAGGAAATATAAATTTAGTCTATTTTAGTTCAGATACAATTACCGGTTCAGGATCAACTAATATTGTAAAATTACTTGAATATCCTATTCAAATTCTTTATTCAACTAAAAGGTCTGGTATAACAACACAAACTATTATTTTACAAAAAAATATAATCTCAATTCTGAGTATTATTTTATCTTCTATTGGCACAGGTGATGAAAATATGGGATTACCAACAGAATTATTGTATGACCCTGAGCTATGTATATTTTTAATTGAAATTAATAAAATAGTATATGAGTTTTGTGAAAAATTAAATGTGTATGAGGAATATTTAGAAATACAATTAATTCAAAATAAAATACAAAAAGCATTTGATAATTTATTCAATTATCAAAATCGTGATAATGAAAATACTAGAAATGATATTTTTGAAAATATTATTAACAATTTATATACTTTAATATTACAAATTTCTGGTATTCATAACTTTTTTCGTTGTTTAAATAAAATTCAAGGTACACTAGTTAAATTGGATAAAGAATTTATTATAAATAGATGGACTTATCATTTATCAAATGATATTTTCAAATATAATTTTCCATTATACAAAGAACTATTTACTGAAACTCGACCAGAATGGGGCGATCTAACACTTAAAGATATCATATCTATAGAAGAAATATTAACGGCAACATATGACGCTATGTACGGACATGACTTTCCATTTGATTTTATTCAAAATTTGGGCGATGAATTTTTAAATCTCATTGGATCAAGTAATAGATATAAAATGTCTTCTATTCCTTCTTCATTATTAGAAAAAGCGTGTATAAACCAAACTGTTGGATTTAATAATTATTCAACTTTAAATCAACATGACGATAAATTTAGTATTATTTTAAATTCTGAACATTATTCTAAAAAAAATTTTTTAACTGCTAGCAAAGAAGAAATGTATGTTAGAAATCCTCAAACGCAATGGAATATTTCATTAAGTCCATTGTTATATAAACAAAAATTATATTCTAGCGTCGATTTTGTTTCAGGAGAACCAGCAATTTCCTTATTGCTTACTGAACAAGTTAATTACATAAAAAATGCATCTGACAGTGTATATTTTTACGAAATTGCAAATGAAGATGTTCTTAAAAACAAAACTCTAGAGATTTCAAATAAAATAAATCAAGAAACTAAATATAATGAAATTTTTAACCCATGTTCATTATTTGATGGTGCAGCACCATGGGGAGGTAAACCAATATATTTTTTAGAAGGGTATATTAGTAAATATATAATAACAATACGAAATAAAAAGACAAACGAATTAGTAAATTATAAATTTTCAATTATTACAGAAACAATTTTGTTAGAAGAAAACCTAAATATATATTGGGTCCAGAATCGTATCGATGAAACAAAACAGATTAAATATGATTATACACCAGAAGATTTTAATATAAATCTATTGACACCTAGTTTAATAATGAATTTACCAGAATATTATCAAAATAAAGTAAAAAAATTTAATAAAATATGGGGAACAATTTTAAACTCCAATATTAGATTATCCAATGATACTAAAGAAAATATAGTTGATACTTTTAGAAAAATAATTGGTAATATCGAAAAAGTTAATACCCCACAAGAACAATCAGTAAAACCACGTGGAAGAAGAAACCAACATGTAATTGAAGAAAATAATTATTTTGATAATAATGAACAATTCAATAATAATATAATAGAATTTTTCATTTCAATGGTGAAACCAATAATTGAAAAAAATAAAAAAAAGTTTAAAGATCTCATGGACGTTTATTCATTAATAATAATAAAAAATCAAGAAGATGAGAATTATCAAAACCAAGTTACAAATTTTCTCAAAATATTAGAAATGTGTATTAGAAAAACAGTTATAGAAAATCCTAGAGGAATTTTTATTGAATTACATCATGATAATAATGAAACTTTACAAACTGAACAAAAAAATAAAATTCTGAAGAAGTTTGAAAAAGAATCTTCCAAAATTGTTAATAGATATTTAGCAAATCAAAATAGTATCATTATAAGAAACGGAATATTAAAAAATGAACTGGATGAAGCCAGAAGAAAATCACAATCAGTTCCTGGAACAATTGATACAAATATGTCAAATCAAATTTCATCAAAGGAACAAGAACTAATAGATGCAAGAACACAATCAAATATTCAAGAAGTAATAGATGCAAGAATACAACCAAATATTCAAGAATCAACTATTCAAACATTACCTATTCAAACATCACCTGTGCCATCCCCTATTAATCAATTTGATTTATCACCTGCGTCTACAACATCAAACCAAAGTATTGGTTTATCACTTGCGTATATACCACCAAGTCAAGCAACTTTACATGATTCTCAAGTCAATCATGAATCTGATGATTTTCAAGAACAAGGTTCGGTTGCTTCTTCATCAGTAACACAACCATTTAAGACCATTAAAATAACAAAAAAATCTAGTCCAAGAAATTCTCCAAGAAGTTCTCCACGAAGTTCTTCACGATTACAAAATAGAAATAATTCCCAGGTGTCTTCTGTACCAAGATATATGCAAGGTACAAAATCATCAATAGAAAAAAGAAAAAAGGGGGGAACTTTTAAAAAATATCAAAATAAATTTAAATATTCTATTAAAAATAGACTCCAGTTAAAAAATAAATCCATTAAAAACAATAAAAGGAAACACACTAAAACATATAAAAGAAAATAATTATTTATTATAAAATTTTGTATAATAAAGTATAATAAATAATGAATTAACAACCAAAATTTTCTTTGGCATATCCTATTACGGCACAAGCAATCCTTTTACCCGCATGACCAGTCGTTAAACTATCTGGTTGACCCCCTTTTCCACAATCATCAGGATCAGCGTGAATAATCAATCCACGACCGATTATATTAGCTTTAATCCCTCGTAATTTAATAACATCATCAACAGTATTATAAATAGCCTGACCATTTTTATCTGTTACCAAATTACCTAAATCGCCAACATGTCTCTCTTTCATACCCGGACAACCATGATTTTTCTTATATGGATTGAAGTGTGCACACATACTTGTACATTGGTCGGTTAAATCACCTGACTCATGTACGTGGAATCCATGATAACTATTCTTATTCAATCCTTTAATATTGATTTTAATCAAAACATTATCATTCTTCAAATCTTCAATAAAGTAAACGTTGCCTTTAATATTTCCTGAATTAAATACGGCAACTGCTTGAATAGGTTTTTTATTCATTATATAATTAGTAACATAATAAATTAATACAACGGAAACTAATAAAATAATGACAAGTGAAAAATAAAATACTAAAACGGATTTGATTTTTTGCATTTATAATAAAATTGATTATTATTTTATTATAAATTAAATTAGTAAATTAATTATACTTATACAAAATGAATAAGCAAATCAAAAACCCAATGACAGACGAAGAGTTTGTAAAAACTATGTGTTTTACAAAAAACAATGTTGAAGAAAAAGAATATAAAATTCACAAACTTATTTATAATCTAAAAATTGTCAATGTTCCAAAAATATATAAATATGATAAAAAAAATAAAACAATGGTAATGCAAAAAATTTTCGGCATGAATATTTCTGATGAATATGGAGAAGATGCCAAAAATGTACCTCCCGATATTTTCAAAACAGCACAAGAAATAATTAAAAAACTATATTGTTATGGTATAGAATACCCTGACATAACTGGATACAACTTTATGCTTTATAATGATAAAATGTATATTATTGATTTTGAATATTGTAATTTCTTCTCAAATAAAGGTAAAAATATAGACCCATTTATAAAAGAATTTATAGATGGACTATGCGAATGGAATCCAAATTACAAATAATTGTAATAAAAATTAATTTCTTTTCCTACGAGTAAGTCTTTTTGAATTTGACTTCTTTTTTCCATAAGTTTTTTTATGTTTTTTTATTTTATTATTTCCACCTTTTATACCAACACCATACATAATTTCAATACCACTTTCATATTCATTTATGTAATCATCGATGCTAGCAGCGCCACCCCCCATATTGCCTTCTGTAACCTTATTATTTTTGGAAATCAATAAATAACCAATACGTACCCGTGATATAAATTCATAAGAACCATAATTTACTTGCTGAGATAAATCTTCTAATGTTGTGAACATAGGCAAATATTTAATCAATATATCATTACTAGGACTAAATAATAAAGGCAAATTTGTTTTAATTTTTGGTTTGAAAAAATCACTAAAATTATAACTATCTATTTGTGGAGTAAAAACAAAATCTAATGATTTATATAAATCTAATTTTGATATAAGTTTGTCATAATACGTTTTGTCATAATTATTTTTATTTACAGGATTATAGATAACAAATTTTCCTTGGTTCAGTATTTTTATTATTAAAGGTATAATATTTTCTTCAGGAATAATATTATCTATATTTTGAATCTCTAATGTATTTCCATCAATCTCAATCAAATTCAATGTTGTTATGTCAATTTGGTCACTCAATTTTAAATTATTGGTTACTATATCATTTCTTTTTTCGTATCCATCGTCAAATTTTATAACATACAACGGTTGTTCATTTTCCAATGGATTTTGAGGATTTACTAATTTTTTTTTTATCAAAACTTCATTCTCATCATTTATATAATTAATTGAATTCATATATGTTAAATAACTTTTAAATGATTCACTCATTTCTGGTGTAGGGAAAAATATAATTTCGTGAAATAATTCTGATGCAGGTGTTAAATTTTCATATTCAATAAAAGAATAATATTTGGGCATTCTATCACTTGAAGCACCTGCACCTGCCGCGGTATCTTCAGTTGTTAAACATTCAGGGTGTTCTATACATATTATTTCATTCATTTTAGATACATCATAATCATAAAGTTCATCTAATAAACGGTCATCATAATCTAATGATAACCATAAATATTCAATTGGTAACTGTATTATTTTCATATTGCATAAAAATTTAAAAGTATTAAAAATTAAAGATAATATTCTATCATCTGCTTTTCCAATATTATATGCTTTCCCAGATTCTTCTATCCACTTTTGTATTAATATTTTTGATTCGCGCGATTGAGAGAAAAACATAGTGCCACCAGAAGTTTCAAATGTATATGGGTCATACATAATACTTAGTAACATTTTCCAACTAGAACGTGGGTCAATCCACCAACCTCTTGCCATAAAATCTACATCTCTCATATCAAAAATAACTGGGTATTTTCTAATATACATATCTCCATCTATATACAATATATTTCTATTACCACATAACTCAAGTGCTTTATTGATGAATAATGGTTTTGCGTTAATTGCAAGTTGATAACCTCCTGGTTGAGCAAATTCAGGGTATTCAACTGATAAAAAATTACAATTCATATTTCTACATGCAGTTTCCCATTGCTCTATCATTGCTTCAAAAAGTAATGGACTCAAATATCTGAACTCTATATTTAAAATATCATAAATATTAGTATTATTATATTTTTCATTATCAAAACCACTTGACACATCATGGTTTTTTTTCTTCTTAAGGTTATCTTTTATATTATTATTAATTTTTGTCTTTTCAAACTCTAAATCTTTGATTTTTTGTTTTAATTCGTCGCCAGTTTTCTGATTTTGATTATTTTCGGTAAAAAATTTAGATAATCCTGTAATTTTTTCATTTATTAAATACAACTCGATTATTTCATTTTTATTAATTAACATAGCATACTTTACGATTGAAAATAAAATTTCTTCGACTTCTTCACGATTTTTATAAACAAAATTTGGTGGTGTTTTATTGTTTTGTTTATTTATTTCTAATACGGCACGCGCTCTATCGTCTTTTTCTTGTTGAGATAGTTTAGGGTCTATATTACAAAAAGCATAAATAGAATTCAAATAAGAAGATGTTGTTTTTCCAATAATTTGTCTATATGTAAATGGTCTAATATTTTTTTCATCATAACTCTTAAAAATACGTCTAAGTAATTCTGGTATTTCTATTTCACTGTACCTGTATATTGAATTATTTATTAAATCAAGAAAATATTTTGTCACTTTTTTAATAACATCTTCATAAAAAGAAACACATGGGCGTGCGGTATTTTGATTAAGATTACCACGACCCCACCAATAGGTTACAACTACAAAATTACTTGACTCATTTAAAATTGTAGGAGGCGTTGTTGTCCTACTTATTATATTTGAAAGTTCATTATTATTATTATTATTATTATTACCTGATGACATCTATTTATTTTTAATTTATATATATATATATATAATTATATAAAAACTGTTAAATTTCCTAAAATTGGAATAAATCATTAAGGTTATTAAATAAAAATGAATAAAATAAATGAAATAAACGGATATTTATATAATATAATAATTAAATAAACTAAAATGGAACACGTTTTTAGAATTTTCGATTTCAATATTTTCAATGATAAACCTGGAAACGATGAATCAGGGTCCGGAAGTGATGATGAAAAAAATAAAAGTTTTAAGGATACAACTATGTTTATGATACAAATGTTTGGATTAAATGAAAAAGGAGAAACATGTTCTATTCTTGTTGAAGATTTCAAACCATTCTTTTATGTAATGGTGAATGATAATTGGAATACCTATACAAAAGATTGTTTCTTGAATTATATCAAAAACAAAATCGGTAAATATTATGAAAATTCTATTACGGATTGTATTATAATAAAGCGAAAAAAATTATATGGTTTTGATGGTGGAAAAGAACATAAATTTATTAAATTTGAATTTAATAGTATGTCAGGATTCAACAAAGTAAAGAATTTATGGTATACTGATTATAATAAAGGACATAAACTTTTGCCTAATGGGTTAAAATATGAAAATACTTATACAAAATTATATGAAGCTAATATACCACCTCTTTTACGTTTCTTTCATATTCGTGATATAAGTCCCTCTGGGTGGGTTGCTTTACCAAAGAAGAAAACGATTGAAATTATTAATCAAAAACAAACAACATGTAATTATGAATTTATAATTAGTTTCAAATATGTAGTTCCGTTGAATGATCGTGAAATACGAGTTCCTTATAAAATAATGAGTTTTGATATTGAAGCCAGTAGTAGTCATGGAGATTTCCCTGTTCCAATTAAATCTTATAAAAAATTAGCCACGAATATAATTGAATATTTTGAAACATTAAAAATGGAAATGACAAAAGAATTATGTAAAAATATATTGAGACGTATAATACTTGCAGCATTCGGTTATGAAAAAATGGAATCAATAGATTTGGTTTATCCAAAGCACCTCACGGCACCAAAAACCAAACAAAATGTTGAAGATTTATGTGAAAAATGGTTGAATACACAAGTTAGAACAGAATGTAAAAATGTGCAAACTGTAAATGAAATAACTACAATTGAATCAATGTTCGAAAAAATGGGAAATGAAGAAGATGAACCTGAAGATTACTATAATAATTATAAAAATTTTGTAAAGTCATATACTGATAAAAAAGCAACCATAGTGGATATTTTATGTGATAAAACTTTCGAACGCAATGGTAAAGTATATGAATTAAATATTTCATTAAACTCATGTTTTCCAAAATTAGAAGGCGATAAGGTCACTTTTATAGGTTCAACTTTTATGAATTATGGCAAGCAAGAACCCCACCTAAATCATTGCATAGTTTTAAATACGTGTACAGATTTACCAATCAATAATAGTATAGTAGAAAGTTATAATACAGAAAAAGAAGTATTATTAGCTTGGAAAAATTTAGTTCAAAAAGAAAACCCTGATATTGTAATAGGTTATAATATATTTGGTTTTGATTATGAGTTTATGTTTAGACGTGCTGAAGAAAATAATTGTGCAGAAGAATTCTTACAATTATCTCGAAATGCATGTGAAATATGTGGAACCAAAGATAAAGAAACAAATAAATATAAAATAGAAGAAAGTAGTATTCAAATTGCTAGCGGGCAACATGATTTAAAATTTATTAAAATGAATGGGCGTTTACAAGTGGATTTATATAATTTCTTCCGTCGAGAAGAAAATTTGACATCATATAAATTAGATTATGTAGCAGGTCATTTTATCGGCGATTATGTGAAAAGTTTTGAACATTATTCATTTAAAACGGAAATTAAAACAACAAATTTGACAGGTTTATTAGAAGGGAGTTTTATTCATTTTGAAGAAATTGGTCATTCCGTTGATTATTATGATAATGGTGCAAAATTCAAGGTGACTTCTATTAATAAAGAAGAAAGCAAATTTAAAATAGAAGGAATTGTAAATCCTGATATGAAAAAGAAGGTACGCTGGTGTTTGGCCAAAGATGATGTTACTCCAAAAGATATTTTTAGAATGACAAATGGTAGTGCATATGATCGTTCTATTATTGCAAAATATTGTATTCAAGATTGTAATCTAGTTCATTATTTATTCAATAAAGCAGATGTGTTAACTGGTTTTATAGAAATGGCTAAAATTTGTAGTGTTCCTATTAATTTCTTAGTAATGAGGGGTCAAGGGATTAAATTGACTAGTTATGTTGCAAAAAAATGTCGTGAAAAACGCACTTTATTACCAGTTATAGAAAAGGGAGATTTAGATGAAGGTTATGAAGGTGCAATAGTATTAGATCCGAAATGCGATTTATATTTAGATAATCCTGTAGCGTGTGTGGATTATGCGTCACTTTATCCTAGTTCTATGATTAGTGAAAATTTATCACATGATAGTAAAGTATGGACAAAAGAATATGATTTAAATGGTGAAATGATAAAAGAATGGGGTGAAAAAGATACATATGGTAATTTTATATATGATAATTTACCTGGTTATGAATATGTAAGTATAACATATGACACTTTTAAATATGTAAGAAAAACACCTAAATCGGCTGCCGAAAAAGTTAAGTCTGGTACAAAAACATGCAGGTTTGCACAATTTCCAGAAGGAAAAGCAATTATGCCATCTATTTTAGAAGAACTGTTACAGGCCAGAAAATCGACGCGTAAGTTGATTCCCCAAGAAAAAGATGATTTTATGAAAAATGTTCTTGATAAAAGGCAATTAGGATATAAAGTTACAGCCAACTCGTTATATGGTCAATGTGGTGCCAAAACAAGTACATTTTACGAAAAGGATATTGCTGCGTGCACTACAGCAACCGGCAGACTTTTATTGACATATGCGAAAAAAATAATAGAAGAATGCTATGGTGACGCAATTTGTAATACAAAAGATCATGGACCTGTTCTTACTAAAGCCGAATATATATATGGCGATAGTGTGGCCAACTATACTCCAGTGTATATTAGAAGAAATGGTTTAACAGAAATAATAACAATAGAAAATTTAGTTAAAAAATATGGAAATAATGAATGGATAATTTGTGCAGAAGAAGGAAAACAATGCAAAGAATTTTGTGAATTGAATGAAATTGAAACCTGGACGGAAAAGGGATGGACAAAATTACATCGTGTTATAAGACATCTTCTAGCACCTCATAAAAAAATGGTTAGGGTTACAACTCCAAGTGCTATTGTTGATGTAACAGATGATCATTCATTATTATTAAAAAGTGGAAAAGAAATATCACCAAAAAAAATTGATATCGGAACCGAATTATTGCATCATAAATTACCCAAAGTTTTCAATACCGGTTCAGAAAATTATTTAATTAATCTATTTGATATTTCACTTCCAGAAAAACACATTGAGATGGCCAATTTTATAGCTTATTATCATTCAATTGGGGTTCATACAAATATAGTTAAAATAAATGATTTATATACATCAAATCTTTATAAAGTAGAATTAATTAATAAATATTTAGTAGATGAAATGAATAACAATCAAAGGGTTGTTAATAATATTCAAGAAATTCCTTATCATGGTTATGTATATGATTTAACAACAGAAAATCATCATTTTGCGGCCGGAATAGGAAATATGATTGTTCATAATACAGATTCAGTATTCTTTACATTCAATTTACAAACACCAGAAGGAAAACCGATTCGCGGTAAAGAGGCGCTAGAAATCACAATTGAATTGGCACAAGAAGCCGGGCATTTAGCCTCAAGTTTATTAAAGGGACCCCATGATTTAGAGTATGAAAAAACATTCATGCCATTTTGTTTGCTTTCTAAGAAAAGATATGTAGGTATGCTTTATGAGACAGATCCTAATAAATGTAAACGTAAAGAAATGGGTATTGTGTTGAAACGAAGAGATAATGCTCCCATCGTAAAGGATATTTATGGAGGTATTATAGATATTTTGATGAAAGAACAAAATATCAATATGGCCATTCAATTTTTACAAAATTCACTACAAAATATAGTAGATGAAAAATATCCTATGGACAAATTAATTATTACAAAATCATTGCGTTCTGGTTATAAAAATCCACAATCGATTGCTCACAAAGTATTGTCCGATAGAATTACAAGTAGAGATCCTGGTAATAAACCTAGTTCAGGGGATCGTATACCATTTGTTTATATTAATACAACTAACAAGAAAGCACTGCAAGGTGAAAAAATAGAAACTCCCACATTTATAAAAGAAAATAATTTGAAGATTGATTATTCGTTTTATATAACAAATCAGATTATGAAACCAGTACAACAAGTATTTGCTTTAGTTTTAGAAAAAATATGGGAATTACAAAAAAAGCATTTAATAAAAATGCCAAAATATAAAAAAGAAGTGGAAATATTAAAGAATAAATATAAAGATGATAATGAAAAATTTCAGGAAAAAATAGAAGATTTAAGAAATAAAGAAATTAAAACTCTTTTATTTGATAAATATTTAAGAGAAACGAATAATGAGAAACAAGGAATAAAAAGTATTACAACATTCTTTTCGATATAAATTACTAAAGGGTTAATAAAAATTATATAATCTGAAATGTTTTATATAATTTTTTATATGAATTTAGATTCAAAAAACTATTTTATTACTAAAATTTTCTTCTACAAATTGAAAAATAACATATAATAAGTTCATTGCCATTAAAAACATATTTCGTATATTAAAATCTACGATATTTTCTGGATTATCATTTTGGAATACGTTAGAGTCGGTTTTATCTATTGATTCTTCTGAGACTGAAACCGTTTCTGATGTTGTTTCTAAAATTGTTAGGTTACTTACTATTTCACAATTATTATTATTATTATTATTATTCAAATTGTAACCATTAAGAATTAATGATTTAAATTGGCGTAATTCATTGTCAGATTCAATAAATTCTTCGATACCTCTAGCAAATGACCAATCTTCTATGAAACCTTCCCTTTCTAATTTACATAAAACTGCTTTACAACTTCTATTATGACTTTTTGCAATATCTTCAATACTCATTCCCAATAATTCATATTCTCTTTGAAGTTGAAGAACTTCATTTACGTTCCATTTAAAACCATATCTTTTTTTTTCCATTATTATTATTATTGTTTTTATTAATATATAATTTTATATCAAAGTCTTTAAATAATTTAATTAATAATTTTAGCAATAATATATAATAAATATATAATAAATATAAAATGGATAATGGATTAAATAATATTTTTGATGGAAATGAAAATGGTTGGTCTGTTGCATTATTTGATAATGTAAATATTGGTGAATGGTTGAGAGAAAATGAAGAAAATATTGTTTTTAAAATTTATATTAATCAAGTACCCAAATATTTTTTATCTAATTTAGATAACTTAGAGCAAACTTTAAGCAATATTTTTTTTGGTTGTGATTTAAATACACGTGTTTTATTAAATGAGACTTATGTTAATTTAAAATATGTGGGGATGGATCATTTTTTATTAAAATATACAGATGATTTATGGAAATTTTTTTATACTAATCCGAATTCTGATATTAATTCAGAATATAGTTTTGGTCAATCTATAAGTTCTAGAAAAAAGTTAGCTAAACGTTGTTTTTATTTAAAAACAGATGAACAAACTGTTTCAATTTCAGCAACACCTATAAAAATACCTTCAGATTATTATACTGATTATCTTCTAAATAATATATTACCCCCAATTAATTGTTCTCAAATTGATAGTACTTATCTTTTAATTACAGGTGTAGAATATGGTAAATATAAAAATAGTTTAGATGAAGAAAGTACTATAGATAACCCATCTACCATATCTGATGTTACGTCGGAATCAATAGATTGGAGACCGAAACCTTCTCCTGATAACTCGGACTCAGATGTATCCCCAATGACATCACCAGAAAGAGGAGGTAGAACACGAAAACACAAACATAAAAATAAATTGAAAAAGACAAAAAAATCAAAAAAGACAAAAAATCAAAAAGACAAAAAATCAAAAAAGACAAAAAAATCAAAAAAATCAAAAAGACAAAAAAATTAATTCATTATCTTAAACTATGAGAGAAATAAGTAAAAATGGGTTGAAACTGTTCTAATGAAGCATTTCCCGATAAATCTTGAAAAGCTTCTAGTATTAAATTATCTAATAATGCAAATGTTTGCTCATTAAGATTTCTAATATTATTTCTACGATTACTACTTGTTGTATTATTATTATTATTATTAATAATATTGTTGTTATTAGTCATATTTTCAGTATTTTCAGTATTTTCAGTATTTTCAGTATTTTCAGTTGTATTGTTACTCACATCAAAAGTTTGAGTAGGATTATAATTTCTAATGTCATAACGACAAACTGGACATCTTGGACTATTATTAAACCATGTCATTAATGATTCTGTATTAAATACATGATTACATTCCGTTATCATTGTTACGCGAGAATTATCTACAAAATTTTCCAAACAGATAGGACAACTATTATTTCTAGGATTACTTATTTCACTATACATCATATTTACTGTTGCTTGCTCAATTTGTATTTGTGAAGGTGAAATTATAATTGGATCTAAATAAGTACCTCTCCCTATTCCAGTCACTAAAACATTATTTCTTCTCCTATCTGTTTCCGAATTTAGATTTTCGAATTGAATATTATTTGTTGGTGATATATATTGTATTTCTTCAAGAATGTATGGTATATCATTAATAATAACTCTATTGTTAGTATTGTTATTATTGTTATTATTGTTACTATTGTTGGTATTGTTGGTATTGTTGGTATTTAATCGTTGCCTAATTCTTGAATAATTAGTGCGATTGTTATTAGTTTGATTATATATTGGATTAGTATTTTGATTGGTATTTTGATTGGTATTGTTATTATTATTTCTTCTTTCATTAAAAATATTTATTAATTGATGTCTTATTTCATTGTTTTGATCTATTAGATTATGAATAATTCTTAAATTATCATTATACATCATATTTAAAATGTTAATAAATAATATATCTGAATTATTCAAGTCATTGTACAAATTATTTGACATATATTATGATTTATATATATAATATATTATTTTAAATACGTTTAAATATATATGAGGGTATAATTATAATTAAATTATATTTTACAAAAATGTCAAATAAAATATCAAATAAAATATCATATGAATCTTATTGCAATAAAGGGTTAAGTGGGTTGGCTAATTTAGGAAATACATGTTTTATAAATTCATGTATACAAATAATTTCCAATACATATGAATTAAATAATTTTTTAGAAAATGAGAATAATTATAGAAAAAAATTAAAAAATAAATGCGATACTGTGATGTTTCTTGAATGGAATAATTTAAGAAAATTGTTATGGGAAAAAAACTGTATTATTTCACCTGAAAAATTTATAAAAACTGTTCAAAAAGTTGCTGAAAAAAAAAATATTGAAATTTTTACTGGTTATTCACAAAATGATATATCTGAATTTCTCTTATTCTTAATAGAATGTTTTCATAATTCTTTAGCTAGAGAAATTGAAATCAATATAACAGGTAGTCCCGAAAACGAAACAGATAAGTTAGCAATTAATTGTTTTAATATGATAAAAAATATGTATACGAAGGAATATTCTGAAATTTGGAATCTGTTTTACGGAATTCACGTTTCAGAAATTGTTTCTTTAGAAAATAATAAAAAATTGAATCAAACACCAGAACCATATTTTATAATTAATTTACCGATTCCTTTGAATAATAAAACTCCTTCTTTGATTGATTGTTTAAATTTGTATATTGAAGGTGAAGAACTTACAGGAGATAATGCATGGTATAATGAAGAAACCAAAAAAAAGGAAAATATTCAGAAAAGAATATTATTTTGGTCATTTCCAAATATATTAGTAGTTGATTTTAAGAGATTTAATTCTAAAAATAAAAAAAATCAAACACTAATAACTTTTCCTTTAGATAATTTAGATTTATCTAGTTATGTAATTGGTTATAATAAAAGTTCATATATTTATGAATTGTATGGAATATGCAATCATTCTGGTTCTGTATATGGAGGTCATTATACTTCCTATGTAAAAAATGCTAATGGTAAATGGTACCATTACAATGATACTTCTGTTATAGAAGTAAGTTTAATAGAAGCTATGATTTCACCAAAAGCCTATGTTCTATTTTATAGAAAAAAGCAAATTCATTAATATTTCATTAATATATATATATGGAAGTAAATACTTCATCAACAGCCGATCCAAATAATATGTATAATTATATTAATAATTTTGCATTAAACCCCATAGTGTTTATTATAATACTTTTAGTAATAATTTCATATTTCGTATTTTTTTATACTTTAGGAAATAATCAAACCCAAAGTTTTAGCATGGATAGTTCAGATAATAAAAATAGTAATCTGCAAAATATTTTTGTTATAGTAATATTATTTGTAGTTATCATATTGGTATTAGCCAATGCATTTCAATATTTTTTTAGTATAAATATTACAGCATATTTAAAAGATTTATTTTCTTCAAATCCAGAAGTCGATGTTATTGTCAACCATAATACAGGTAAACCTATTAACCCTCAGGATCAAACCAAAAAACAAGATAATATTTTAAATGGTGGTTCTAGTGTTCATGAAATGTTAAATAGTAAACAAGTATTTAATATACCAGGTAATTATTATAGTTTTGATGATGCAAAAGCTATTTGTAACGCTTATGGTTCTGAATTAGCCACGTATCAACAAATAGAAAATGCATACAAAAATGGTGGAGAGTGGTGTAATTATGGTTGGTCGGCTAATCAAATGGCTCTATATCCAACACAACAAAATACATACAATAACTTACAAAAAATTAAAGGACATGAACATGATTGTGGACGACCAGGAGTAAATGGTGGATACATTGCGAACCGAAATGTTAAATTTGGTATTAATTGTTATGGTAATAAACCAAAAATTACATATGAGGAAGAAGAATTGATGAAAGTAGCTTCCCCTTATCCAAAAACAATGCAAGATATAGAATTCCAGAAAAAGATTGACTATTGGAAAAATAAAGTCGATCAAATATTAGTTTCACCTTTCAATTATAATACGTGGGGACAAGTATAAGTTTTTTACTATTTTTACTATTTTACTATTTTACTATTTTACTATTTTACAATTAAATTAATTTTATAAAAAAAGAATATAAAGAATATTTACATATATAAAATAACGCATTAATGCGTTCAGCGTTCAGCGTTAGTGGTGTAGTGGTAACATGGAACCCTTCCAAGGTTTTGCTGAGGGTTCGATTCCCTCCTAACGCAATTTTATGTGACACATAAATAAATATAAATTAGAAACTATTTATATTTATTTTTTACTATTTCTTTTTGTTATTTTATTACTAGTTTTGGTGTTTTTTTTTTTAGTATTTTTATAGTGTTTAATTTGTTTTACTTTCTGTTTTAATTCATCTTCACTTGCTCTTACTAAATTCAAAAGTTTTTCGTGTAATTCTTCTGTTATTACTTGATCATTAAGTTCATCATTATTTTCATCATTAGATTTATTATTAATATTTCTAGTTCCACCTAAAGTTTTATAATTATAAGAAAGAGACCAATTTGGAATAACCAAATTATTAAATAAATCAGAAACTTTTTCTGCACCTCCGATTTGAGATGCGTTACTTGTGTTTAATGTTATAATAGGAGAAAATCCGGCTTTCATCATAATTGAATTTACATTGAATCCACCACTATGTATATTTCCATTTACATCATTATTATAAATTAATTCATCTGGACCAATATAACTGTTCATATAAAATAATAAAATATTAATTAATTATTAGAAAATCGCTTTATTTCTTGAATAATTCTTGTTTCCCTATTATTTTTGATATGCGTTAAAATACGTTGAACTTGATCTTTATTTTGAATAATTCCCCCTAAAGATTTTTCCAAATATTTAAAGGTTAATGGTGAAGTTACTTTTGTATTTACAATTTTTAAATCTCCATCCTTAATTTTAATAGGAGAATTTAGTAATTTATTTTCAGATGCCAAATAGGTTGCGTTTTTTTCAATTATATTTTTTCTTTCTCTTAATTCTTTAATTTTTTCATTGTAAATTTTTATTTGATCATCTAAATTAATCCACTGATTAATAGTTTGTTCAAAATTCATTTTAATTAAATAATATATAATATATTATGAAATTAAATTTACAAAATATAGAAGATAAATCGTATTTAGAAAAACCTATTAATATAATATGTAAATCAGTGTGCCTTTTTACAAATGCAAGAGACGAAAAAAATATTAAGGAGTGGGCAACGCATCATCTACTAGTAGGTTTTAGTAAAATAATAATTTTTGATCACAAATCGAAAATACCTTTGCAAGATGTATTTTGCAATTTTGATAAACGTGTAGAAATAATAGATGTATCTTATTTAATTAATAATATTAAAATAAAATTAATGAATCTTGCATGTGAAATTGCAAGAAGACTCAATATGGATTGGATGATTTATCTAGATGCAGATGAATTTTTTATAATAAATAAAAATTATGTTGGTGTAAAGCATTTATTAGCCGATTTTAATCATGCAGATGCCTTATCTATAAATTGGTTAATGTTTGGGTCTAATTTATTAAAAACAGAACCTGATGGATTAATAATAGATAATTATACAAAATCAAACCTTTATCTTAGTAGTCACGTTAAAACGTTTGCTAGACCTAATAGAATAGTCAATGTTATTAATCCACATTTTTATATAATGAAACATACAAATAGAACTTTTGGTATTAATAATAAATTAATAGTTAAAGATCATTTTAAAAATGATATTCAAGTAACTTTTAATGAAGCAATTGCATATATAGCTCATTATGTCAATCAATCAGAGGAAACATTTATCAAAAGAAAAATTCTTTTACCTAGTGATGATACAGGAAAAAATAGAAATATTACAGATGACGGTATTAAAAATATACATCTTCAATTCAATGAAGAGGAAAATTATCAAGTTAAAAATAAATATTCAAAAAATATACATTTATTTTTAGAAAAATATAAGTAATAATTTATTTATTTAAGATATCTACGGAAACTTCTTTTTTGTGTTTTCTTTCCTTTGCCTTTTCTCCTGAAAGTTTGCTGCATGGCTAAAAGACTGAAAGGGACTACTGCTTGATTTAGTACTTCTCCAAAAAAACCACCCCGTCTAGATCTAGAACGATTCATTCTTGACATTCTTGACATTCTTGACATTCTTGACATTCTTGACATTCTTGACATTCTTGATCTAGTCCTACTCATTCTACGTTTACTACCAGCACTTTGTATTAGTGATAATTGCTGTGACGTTGGATTTTGTGGCATTGTTAGATTCTGCCCTTGTACTCCCCAAATGTTATTACTTGGGTTACCTGCATCTGGACTATTTTGTGAAAAAACACGGTTGTATTGACTATCTCCTGAACCATTTACATATGTACCGTAACTAGATGCTGAACTATATGCGGATCCTCCATACTTTACGGGTTGTGAATAAGGTAAATTTTGATTTCCACTTCCTCCTCTTTTATTTTTACGATGATGATACTTTTTTGCCATTTATATTATGTATTGAGAGAATAAAATAAAATTAATTCAATAAAATATGTTTATTACGCAAAATATATATTAATAATAATAGAATTGCTAAAATCATTAAAAAAATTAATAAAACAAAGGTAACTGTAATGTAAATATATGGATATATTTCATATAAAATAAAATCTATTAATGGTTTTAACATTAATTTAAATTCATTTTTAATATCATCTCTTTTTAAAATATCTAAACATTGTTGAACCAAAGAATCCCTCATAATTTGTAATTACATAAATATAATATTCTTTTTGCGTCTTAATAATCGTAATATTTTCTATTAATTTCATAATAATGAATAATATTATTGAACCAAATGATAATTTTGATTTTACTAAATTGTCTTTAGGACACCCAAATGGAATTCAAGGAGGTGCATATTTTACAAAAATACTGTACAATAATAATCCGTTATATATACAATCTACTAAAAGTCTAACTAGGCAAGGTTTTGTAAAATCTGGCAAAAAATATTATTGTGATCTAATGTTTGATAACAATTCTGAAATATTAATAAGATGGTTTGAAAATTTAGAAGAAATGTGTCAAAAACTAATTTTTGACAAAAGTGAATCATGGTTTCAAAATTCTTTAGAAAAAAATGATGTTGAAACTGCTTTTAACTCTGTATTAAGAGTTTATAAATCAGGTAAATATTATTTATTAAGGACTTACATTAAAAATTCTCTCACTAATGAACCCAGTATTAAAATTTATAATGAAAATGAATATCCTTTGACAATGAATGATATAAACAATAATACTAATCTGATTTCCATTTTAGAAGTTCAAGGTATTAAATTTACATCAAGAAACTTTCAAATTGAAATTGAATTGAAACAAGTAATGGTTTTAGATGATCAACCTATATTCGATAACTGTCTAATTAAAAGTTCAAAAAAAAATTGTTTAGTTAGTAATTCAGATACAAAAATAGAAGAAATGAATACTATTAAAACTTTAGAAACAAAATTAGAAGAAAACTTTAGTAATAGAGAAACAAATGGAAAATATAACACTATTGAAAATGCAACTGAAGATCCAAGTGAAGATCCAAGTGAAGATCCAACTGAAAATCCAAGTGAAGATCCAAGTGAAGATCCAAGTAAAGATATTATCAAAGATAATGAAGTAAATGAGGTAAATAAAGAAACAAATATTTTATTAGATTTTGAAGATTTAAATAATGAAGATTTGAATAATGAAGATTTGAAAGAGGTAGAATTAAATATTGATTTAGAAAATAATTTAGAAACATTATCTTTAAAACAACCAAATGAAGTATATTATGAATTATATAAAGAGGCTAGAGAAAAAGCCAAAATTGCCAAAAAAGCTGCTATAGTGGCTTATTTAGAAGCTAAGAATATAAAAAAAACATATATGCTAGATAATATCGATAATGATAGTGATATAGATGTTGAAATTGATGAAATTTCTGAAAGTGAATTAGATGAACTATGATTAATTTAGGGTATTTTTACTATTTTTATTTTTTTTAGAATAATTAATTAAATAATAAAACTGTATTTTTAAAATTATTTTATCATTAATTTTATATAATGAGCATATCTTTAAAAAAGCTATGGAATGAATATGGTATTGGAGCAATTGTAGTTCTATTAATTCTAGCCTATGTTGTCAGCACATTTGCTAATTATTTATCATCTAAAGGCATGTCTGGTTATGAAACTAATGCCGTTATGCCAGACCAGTATAAACAAAAATTAAAAGAATCTCCTGGAGTGATGGCATCCAATCCGAATGGACAAAATGAAGTATTTGCATCTGCAAATGGTATTCAAAGCACTATGCCTGGTCTTCCTTCATCCTGTTCTCAACCAAATATCCAAAACCCTGCCGAACTTTTACCAAAAGATACTAATAGTCAGTGGGCCCAATTAAATCCGGCTGGAAAAGGCGAATTAGCCAATGTTAATCTATTAAAGGCAGGTTATCATATTGGTATTGATAGTGTTGGTCAAACTTTAAGAAATGCAAATTTACAAATTCGTTCTGAACCACCTAATCCTCAACTTTATGTTGGTCCATGGAACTTAAGTACAATTGAACCTGATTTCATGCGTCCACCACTAGAACTTGGATCCGGACCACAATAAATATATTACTTATTTTTGTAATTATCTAAAAACTTGTAAATAAAAATGAAATTTATTTTATATTTTTAATAAATGTAAAATAAATTAACATGGGAAACAGTAATTCAATTCATAATAATAATAATAATAACAATAATGATAACAATAATGATAACAATAATGATAACAATAATGATAAATGTATAGTTTGTTGGAAACAAAATCTAGAAACTCAACTTATTTATTGTAGTAAATGCCACATGCAAATGCATGAACTTTGTTATAAAAATTATAATGAAATTAAAAATTATAAATTTTATATATGTCCTCATTGTCAAAGAGTAGGAACTTTAGAACAGGAATCATGGAGTAAGCAACGTATATTTGAAAAATCATGTAGAAATTACTAAAAACATAATAAAACTAATTTGGTAATGTAATTGATATTATAAAAACAATTAAAGAAATGGTCGTCTGCTTTACAGCATCCAAAATTTTTTCATCAGACACACACTTGTTACGTAAAGTAAACAAATTATTTAAAAAAATACTATTTGATAAAATAAAACCAATCAATAATTTATATTTTTTATATTTATAAAAAATATTAGTTTGATATAATAAATTCAATATAAATATAATAATTAATGAATTTAATGTTTTCTTCTCACCAAAATAATTAGGTATTGTTATAATGTTGTTTTCCTTGTCTCCTTTTTGGTCTTTAATATCTAACAATAATTCGATATAAAAAGAAGATAAAAATAAAAATCTTGATGTAATATTTATTAAGTTTACATTGGAGTTTATGCTCGAATAAATAAAAATATTCATATTATTATTGTTATTATTCAGGATACTTTTTGATGTCATTAAAATTGTTGAAGCTACTACAGAAGCACAAGTTAGATTTTTAAATAATACCATTTTTTTTAAATAGGGTGTATATAAAAATAATAAAAAATTTATACCATATATATATATAAAAAAAAAATTTTTAATAAAGAAAACTATACTTAAAAATCTTATAATAGTTATAATAGATATATAGAGACATCTCGCTTCTTTAATAGTTATTTGCTTATTAACTAATGGTCTATTATTATTATTAATTAAATCTACTTTTAAATCAAATAAATCATTTATTACCATAGAATTCATCATAGTCAATTGAGTTATTAAGGAAAAGACCCAAAAATCTTTGTTTAATAATAATTTGTAGGATGGTATTGTTAACCATCCTCCCAAAAAATTTAATAAAAATGTAGGAATACAGTTTTGTGTTCTTAGTAAATTATTGTATGAAGACCATTTGTCAATATAATATTTTTTATCATATAGTTTATGTGTTTTATGTATTTTATTTAATTGTATTAATTGTTTATACAGTATTGGTTGCATTGTTTTATTGATATAACTATTTACACTTAAAATTGAATTTAAAAAAATAGTCAGAAAAATCAATTTTATGGCTAACATTACATATAATCTTTAATTTAGTTCTTTTTAATATTTTTATAAAGAATATATATGACAAGTCATAGTTTGTTTTTCTACATATTTTTAGCATTTATATTATTGGTTTGTTTAAAAATATATTACGAGTCTGATGCATATAATCTAAAATGCATTATAGCATCTAAAGATGGAAATAGGTATTGCGTTAGAGAACGAGAGAAATTAGAACTAGCAGCCAATTTATTAGCTACTGTGACAGAAAAATGCAAACAAATAGTTGCATTTATGAAAAAAACACATCCTGAAGATGAACGTGTTAAAAGATTAGTAGAAGGGTTTAATCCTAAGAAAATAAGCGAAACATTGCCTACAAGTGAATTAACAGCTTACAGTGAAAATAAAGGAGAGAAAATTGCTTTTTGTTTAAATACAAAAAAAGATAACAATAAATTAATTGATATTAATACATTGACGTTTGTTGCACTCCACGAATTATCACATATTATGACAAAATCGATTGGACATAAACAAGAGTTCTGGCAAAATTTCAAGTTCCTATTGATAAATGCCAAAGAAGCCGGTATATATGAACCAGTTGATTATAAAAAAAAACCACAGGATTATTGCGGTATGACTATTAATGATAATCCTTATTATGATCTTGTTTAAATTATGTTTTTTATTTTTTATTTTAACATTTTTTATTGTAAATTTTTATATAAAAATAAAATCAATAATAATTATTAAAAATTAAAAATAATTTAAATACTTTATATATATGCAAGTTCCTATATATAAAGTAAATCATATAATAAATGGTATAATAGATACAATCTATATTTTTAATGGAAAAAAAAACAAAGGTTCTATTTCCGATGAAGATTTAAAAGTTTTTTTTTGTGAAAGTGAAATTCAAAATATTAATGAAAATAAAATAAAAATAAAATACTCCGAACAAACAATTCATTTTGATGATAGCATCGGGACAATAAAACTAAAGATTTTGAATGAATTTAAAAATTCGATTTCTATAGAAGAAATTTATCTATATTGTCAAAAAATAGAGACTTTTAGTTCTGTATTAATATATCAAACATTAACCCAAAATAAAAAATTACCTTTAACAAAAGTCCGTTTAGATCAATTCATTTCTAATATAGTAAGTACTGTAGACGGTAATCTATTTGTCTATGATATTGTAAAAGATATATATGATTATGATGATATTGTTAAAATGAATTTGGATGGGAAACAATTTATCATAAATAAGGTCCTAGGTCAAAAATTTTTTATGATTGAAAATGAATATCCATTTATTTGCAATCCTTATCATGTAAGAAGTTACGATTCATTTTTAGAGAGAAATTCAAGAAAATCATTAACTACATTAAATAGTCATTTATTATTAAATAATGGTGAAATTTTGAATAACAATATTTATTTGTGTTTGACTCAGAATGTCCTAGAGTTTGATGAAAATAATAATATTCCGCAGATATTGTCATTAAAAATATATTATCCTTTTCTTTATGGGAAAAATATTAATAATTTAGAAGATTTGAATGAGAATAAAAGCAATTTACTTAAATCAAACGAAACATTATTACAATCAAATACATATGATTATTTTAAAACAATCAATATGTTTTATGATATTTATAAACTCAGGAAAAATGAACTTAATTATATCAATAAAGGTATTAAATTTATAAAGGCAGTTATTAAACCTATTTACAATATAAATATACCATTAGAAATAATATTCAAATTATTACACGCTACCAAAGATAATCCATTTATTAAATATAATCCTTCATCTAGACAAGAAAATATTTACAGACTTTTTACAGATAAAATTGCCACAGACGGTAGAAAAATACCTTATTTGAAAAAAGCAACTATTTTTAAATTAATTAAAAATATTGGTAAAACTAAATCGGTTTCTGTTTATATTGATAATTTTAAAAATACAGATGTAGTACTTTTAATTTGTGAATTTGATGAAAATGGATTTACTACTATACAGGCTGAATTTAAAAATGCTATAGATGAAGTCAAAATAAATGAATTATTCAAAAATAGTATTAACCCTATTATACAGGAAATAACTAATTTATTGCAGCAAAGTGGTTATAAAATTCGATTATTTGATGACATTAAAAGTAATGACATTGAAATAAAACAACTCACTTATCAAAGTCAAATTAAAATTAAAACGTCTATTAATTTAGAATTATATAAAGGTTGTATTTCTAGTATATTTAATAATGAATCTAGTTCTTTTAAAAAAGATATTCATTTGAGATTTAAACGTGTGGCTAATTTTAATAAAGTTACTAGTCAAGAAGCATTTATATTAGAAAAAAGTTTACAGGGTTACCGCGGTGAAGAAATAATTGAAGAATTGCTTGATAATTTTCCTGATGATTTAACAAGAGAAAATGCCGTAGAATTAGTAAGAAAAGTGGCTAATGAAATACAATTAGAAAGAGGAATTAAAAAGACTGATATCAAAATAAAAGACAACCCTGGTTTTAAAACTACTATTTATTTAGATCAATTAACAGGAATAATAACTATAGACGTTGAAAATATTAATGATATTGAATATTTGTCTACAATCCCAATTTATATAGATAGTATGATTCGTATTACACAAGATAAAAAAAGTACCAAATTTCCTATTAAAGAAATCGATAAAATTTGTTCTAGTGGTAGTGAAAAAGATGACGTCAAAATATTTGATATTATTTCACCTGTAGAAAGCGAAACTTCTGATTTAGAAATCCCTTCTATTGAAGATGAGAATAGTGAGATAATTAGTTATACAAAATTATCTGATGCTTCAAATTATAGCAATGAAGAAAAAGGAAAAAATGCGTTCGATTTATTTTATGATGAAGATGAGTTAGAAGATAATGAAGATAGTGAAGAAAGCATACTGAGTGAAAAACTTACCGGTGGGCAAGATAGTCAAGATAATGAAGATAGTAAAAATAATAATCAAATTACTTCTCCTGTAATATCAAGTGAGGAAAATGTCAATGAAGATGTTGAAGATCAAGATAATATTATAAATATAGATAATTTAAGTTTAAAGAAAAAGAACCCTTACTTTGAAACAAGAATAGAAAGGTTAGATCCAGTTTTAATTATTAAAGAAGACAGTAAAGAATACAATTCTTATTCAAGAGTTTGTAGTTCCTCTGAAAAAAGACAACCTGTTATACTAACAGATAAAGAATTAAATAAAATAAATAAAGAACACCCTGGTTTTTTAAGAGATGAAGATGTTATTAAATATGGATCTGATCCAAATAAACAATTCAATTATATTTGCCCTCGTTACTGGTGTTTAAAGAATAATACCATTGTTGATCCAAATGATTTAAAAGAAGTAGTGGTAAATGGCAAAAAAGAATTACAAAGTCCTGATTGTGGTTATGTTTTGCCTCCAGATGCTAAAAAATTAGAACCAGGGTATTATGTTTATGAATTTTACAAACCCAAATCAGGTAAAAAAAATTATAAAAAATATCCTGGTTTTCAAGTTGACAAACATCCTCAGGGTTATTGTTTACCGTGTTGTTTTGAGAAATATAATACTATTGGTCGCATAAAAGCAAATAAAAAATGTAGTCAGAATAAACAAAACAATGAAAACAATGAAGACAATGAAGACAATGAAATAAATATTAAGGAACAAAAAAGTAACAGGATACCTGAAATAAATGCAAAAGAAGATGAATATATTAAAGGTCCTGATAAATTTCCTTTATTACCTGGTAAATGGGGTTACTTGCAACCACAAATCCAGAGTATATTACACACTGTTAATGCCGATTGTCAAATAAGCAAAACAAATACAAATCTGAAACCCAATCATCCATGTTTATTAAGACATGGTATTGAAACAAATGAGAAACAATCTTTTATTGCAGCAATTTCGGATGTATTATTTTTCCGTAAAGTAAATAAAGTATTATCTATTAAAGAAATGAAAGAAATAATTATCCAATCTTTACAAATAGATAAATTTATTACATATAAAAATGGTAATCTAGTTAATGATTTTAAGTTATCAAATGAAAACTTAAATAATTCAATAATAGATATTGAAAAATATAATACTAGTAAATTATATTCAAAAATTAATAAATCAAATGAAGAAGAAGTAGAATATTTTAAAAAAGTGGTTAGTTCTTTAGAAAATTTCATTAATTATTTGAAAGATGAAGATACAATAATCGACCATACCTATTTGTGGGATATCATTTCCAAACCAAATAAATTATTGTTCTCTAAAGGTGTCAATTTAATTATTTTTAAAATACCAAATGATGATATTACTAATAACGTAGATTTAATATGTCCTACTAATCATTATTCTAACGAATTTTATGAAAGTAAAAAACCTACTATATTTTTAATTAAAGAAGATAATTATTATGAACCAATTTACTCTTATTCTGATAACAATAATAAAATACAAATTGCTAAAGATTTCAAAGAATTTGACCCTCATTTATTGCAGTCTATGCGTACTGTATTTAGAGAAGTGATTAAACCTTTCATATCTGTTATGTGTAAACCATTAGCTAGTATGCCAAATATATACAAAAGTCCACGGTCTCTTTTATTAGTAGAATTAATACAAAAATTAGATAAATATGATTATACTGTAAATAAAATGGTCATGAATTTCAATAATAAAATAATTGGTGTTATTGCAGAAAGTCCTACTAACATTAAAACATCATGTTTCGTTCCTTGTTATCCATCTTCTTATGAAGAAAATATTAAATCAACTTTAGATTTTGTTTTTATGACAGATTTATCTTTATGGAGAACCTATGATGAAACGTTTACATTTTTAAATAAATTATATAACGTAAGTAAGAAAAAAAAAACTTCTTCTGAAATACCATGTAAACCCATGTTGAAAGTAGTAGAGGAAAGTCTTGTGGTTGGCATTATTACAGAAACGAATCAATTTATCCAAATATCATCGCCTATTCCTGAGATTGAAATAAAAGCTGAATATAATCTACCTTCATTGACTCAAAATGATTATCTTATACAAAAAACTAATAAAACAAATGACAAACTAAATATTATTTCTAGTGATGCAATTATAACAACTTCTTCAGATGTAGACACTGAAAGAGTAGAATATATCAAAAAGATTAAACATGAAACACAATTCTACAATATTTTTAGAAATACAATTAGAATATTATTAAATGACTATTCCAATATTGAAATTAGAGAGAAAATAGAAAGTGAAATGTTGAAAGATTATTTACTATATAGTCAAAAATTAAACAATATTACTTCTTTATTAAAAAAATTAGTTGAAAATAAAATTCAATTTATTGGTGGTTCTAATTATTATAAATTAATAGATGAAGTAACTACGTGTATTATAAAAGATAAAGAATCTTGCATTAAATCTTCTAATCTATGCATGTTAACTGAAATAAGTGAAACAAATGAAACAAATACATGTGGATTAATATTACCTAAAAATAATTTGATAACAAATAAAGAAAATGAAGCAATTTATTTTGGAAAAATGGCAGATGAGTTAATTCGATATAATAGAATTAAATCATATATTTTACAACCACAAACATTCTTATCCTATGGAAACATTGGTTATAATTTACGCGAGGATGAGATCATAATGTTGCAATCATTATTGACTCAAGATTATTTTGAATCTCTTGTACCTGCTATCATTAATAAATATGTTAGATTTAATTCGTATGATGAAACCGAACCGATTATTACACAAAATTATGATAATTTAGTCGAAAGAAATAAAGACTTTTCTCTAGAAGTATGCAATAAAACAGTTAATAATAAGATATCATCAACTACATGGCAAAATTGTTTTCCTAATAATTATAAGGAAATTGCTTACTCAAAATCAATCGTTTGCACATTTGAATGCATTATAGATATTATTGAAAAATATTTGGGTAAAAGAATTGAAATTAATGTAATTAAAAATATATTGTTTGAAGAATATAAAAAATATTTAACTAGTTTTGCTGATAAAATAATTGATATTTTAATCATGGAAGGTAAAAAACACCTCGGTGATAAAGTGAAAGGACAATTTTTATCATTTGTAGAATTAATATACAATGAAAATTATTTTTTAACTCCACTCGATATTTGGTTACTGGTTAATAAATATAAAATACCTACCTTTTTTATATCCTCCAAAAATATATTGCAAACTAATTATGACAAAAATATATTTTTAGCCTATAATGATGATGACAATTTACGCGAAGGAAAATATTGTTTTATAATCATTCCATCACTGCAATCTGAAACTATTCCTGTATATAAAATTGTTCAAGATAATTTGAATAATATTTTTATTTCTTTAAATGAAATTAAAAATAGTAATAAAAATGAAGAATGTATTAATAAAATTTTAAGTGCAATTGAACAAAAAAAGTCAATTGATATATATTTAGAACAATTTAAAAAAATATCTAAAAGAAAAAAACCTGTGTTTATTGAAAATGATGATGAATATATTGCAGTTGAACAACCACTGCCAAAAAAACTAACCAAAAAAATTACTAAAAAAATTATAATCGATGATACTGAAGAAATTCCTTTACAACCAGAAATAACTATTAAAAAAAAACGAACAATGAAAATTAAACCAGTAATATTAAAAGGAGAACGTGGTGGTAATAAAACTAAAAAGAATATGGCATAAATATTTTAACTTATAGAATCATTATCATTATTTTCATTATTTTCATTATTTTCATTATCCGGTAAAATAATATTATTTAATTCATCATAAAAATTACTTTCTTCATCTCTTTGATATGAATTTATTAAATATAAATTAGTATTAATATTAAGAAAGTTATTGCTTATATTGCTTATATTGCTTATATTGCTTATATTGTTTCTATCAATTTGATTTTCAATAATAGTTAAATCATCATCATCATCATCATCATCATTATCATCATCATCATCGTCATCCTCATTAGATAAATACAAATCGTCATTATATTTTGAATTATGATTTTCCATAAAGGTTTTTTTGTCCTTATTTTTATCATGAAAATCTATATGCTTTGTATTAAAATTTAAAACTGTTTTTTTTACTATCTTATTTTTATTAAAAATATTAATATAATTAATTATTTTTCTACCAAAAATAGGATTGAAGTTTTGGAATTCTATTAATTTATTTCGTAGATCTTTTTTATATTTCATTCTACCTATTGTATGCATAAGTGAATACTCAGATAAAAAATATAAACGTAAATACGGTTTCAGTACTTTTATTAGAATATCTTTTGGAAAAGCTTCATCTATAATAATTTGATAACTTTTATTTATAACTGAATAATTAAAATTTTCTATCATTTGTCTTATATCATCATGCAACTTATAATTAGTGGAACTAATTAAATAATTATTGATAGCATAATTTCTTATTAAATATTGATATTGTTCAGTAAATTGATTTATATTAAAATTAGTTTTAAAAAAATAAATTAATAAATCAGGATTCAAAAATGTATTTGTTCTAATGTAAAAATATATATTATATAAAGTCGATTTGTTAATTAATACATTATTATATGGATTTTTAATTGGTAGCGGATTATTGAAAAAATGACTGGTATTGGTTATTGAATTATGAATAATTTTTATTAAATCGTTTATATTAAAAAGATATTTATTACTATTTTGTATTAAAGAAAATATATTTTTACCATTTTCTTTTATTGGATTTAAACATAAATCATATTCTATAATTATTTTGGCTTTTTTATATCTATATAAATTAGCCAATTTTGAAAATGAGTTGTAAGTTCTTTGAAATAAAGCAAATAGATTTATAAACTCGTTTCTAATATCATCAGTTATAAAACTATTTTTAATTATTTCATCAAAAAATATATATTTATTTTGTATAGAATATGATTTTTGTATAAATATACATGAAACTAGTATATTAAAAAAATTGTAATCAGTGTTATTTTTAATACTATTTATATCAAATGAAATTATATCATTTAAATTAAAAATTTTTTTTATTATATATTGAAATGTATTCATTAAACTTTATTTATATTTATTTTTAATATATTTTAAATATAAATAAATAAGTATTTGCTTTCCGGTTGGTGTAATATATATATATATTACTACATACTTTTAGACCTTTTCTCATTTAAAATGCTAACTAGTAAATAAATAATTTAAAAATAAATATACTTTTAATTATAATGGAATTTATATTTTGTAACTTACCAATTGATATTAAAAAATATATTCTTTTATATGATGAACATTTTATTGTGAGAGATGGAATAATTATTTCTATTATTCCAAAAAAGGATTATAGATATAAATTATTAAATTATATTACATGTAGACCTCATCATATTAAAAAAATTGATAACATATATGTATATCGGTATTTTTTTCAAAATTTTTGCAATTATTATGATGGGCAAATTAAAAATGATGAGATTATTGAAATATTTTTGATAGAAAATGAAGATAATATTAAATATTCATTTTACATTGGTAGACAATATCCAAAGTCTATTCATAGTGAATTTGGTAAAAAACAAAGTTATTATAGAGAAAATGGATTAGAACCTTATATTTATTATACTAATTTTGAATTTATAAGGTTTGAATATATAAGAAGATGATTTGGGCATTTTAAATGATAAAATGTCTAAAATCCTGGGTTATAATCATCATCCTCATGACCCATATCTTTTGGTTTTATACTTATTACATTATTTTGAATAGCAATTTTATTTGTTGAACATGGATCATTTGGATTATCAATATTACCAAAGAATTTATCTAATTCTTCTACAATATCTACATTTTTATATTCTGAAGCTGCTTCCATCTTAAGCATTTCATCAATATCTAATACCACTTGAAATGCACTTGTACCAAAGAAACCTTCTTGACCACACATCACATTTGCAGATATACCTCTTAATGTATCCAATTCAGCGTGTCTAGCAGCTTTCAAAAACATCTCTGGTGTTTCCTCAAAAGAAGCCTTTGCAATTGGTCCTATGTTGTCATTATTAATTCCATGTCTGAATATTGAAATCATTTTACTAGTATATGTCATTCTATCTACAAGTACACTATAATTATGATAATTAATATATGCACCGTCAAATTCTATAACATCTACTAACTCATTATATATTGCTTGTCTTGCAGCTTCAATACCAAGAACATTATATATTTCAACAATATCATTACTAAAAGTTCTAGATGTATCTATATAATCCAGTCCAAGAATTTCCAATAAATTAGTTCCAACAGTATCTAGAACCCAAATATCTTCTCTTTTATAAACTCCATTATTTTCTACAAGATTATCTTTGATCTTTCGTAATATTACTTTATTAATACCTTTAATACCACGAAGTACAACATTGTCTAGCAATTGTTCTTGGAAATTTTTCAATATATAAATTTGATCGGTTTGGTCCAAAGGCATTTTGGCTTTCTTTCCTGAACCTGATCTACCTGAATTGTTTTTAATAACTTCATTCATTCTAATCCTGAAAATCAATTTGTCGGAATTGTAATCTGAATATACACATTCGATTTGATTATCATAGCAATTATTTAATGTAAAATTTACGTCATCCATAGTTATATTTTTATCTAACATAACTTCTGGTTCCATCACCATACGAATTACCCATTTTGATTTTTCATTTTCATCATTCGATAAATTTACTTCTGCACAACTTGCAACCATACTTTCAAATGCTTTGTATTGTTCGATTGTATCTTTATCTTCGCTTATCAGTGTATTGAGATCATCTGGATCAAAACAGATTTCAATTGATTTCACGATTTCTTTCAATTTTGTGTGTTCTATCATGTACATAATTGAATGTGCTTTGTCCTTTTGAGTTTCATCGTCTTCCTTCAAATAAATAGTCAGTGAAGGATTTTTTGGTTCTGATGACAAAGATAAGATTTCTTCGATTCTTGGCACACCACGAGTCACGTTGGACTTTGATGCGACTCCGGCAAAATGAAATGTATCCCTAACCGCGAGACCATTATAGGTGTTAAAATTTCTTGTGTCTGCAACAGTTAGGTCATATGCATAATTTGTTGTATTGGAAACTTCTTCAATACTTTTGATTTTATCAAATAATATACCTGAATAGGTATTGAATTTGGTTTCAGTCCATTCTCTATTTTGTAATATAATTTCACCATCTATTTCATTTGGTAATAATGTTGCATTTTTATGAATTTCATAATTATAAGTATGATTTAAAATAATTTGCAAATTTTCTTGTTTATATTTTAATTTAATATTTAATAACGAAGCCAAATTTTTGGCTTGATTATTTCTTACATATAATCTATATAATTGTTTAATATTTTGACTACCTCTATTATTTGTTTCTTGCTTTTTAGGTTTAACAATAAAACTATAAATATTGAGAATATTTAATATTTGTTGAACATCAATTAATAATTCTTTTGATACAGAAGACATAGAAATACCTCTATCTTTTTTATCAACCGTTCCATCTCCTCCTATATAAGCATCTAAAAATCCCAATAAACATTCCTTATTTGAAAAGATTATTTTATCACTTATGAATTTATTATGACTTAATTTTCCACAAAGATTTTCTAAAATACGACACAAAACTGTATTATATATTCTTAAGTCTTGACTGGTCCAACCTTCTTTATTTTTATTTTCGTTTTTGTAAATTTTTGTTGTAATATTCCACATTTCACATAATTCTAGTATAGGTTTGAAATATTCAATATCATTATTCGCAATTGATATTTGTGTTTTTGTCATACAACCTTCAGATGCATAAGCACCAATTAAATATCCAAAATTATAATCTAATGTAATTACTTCAGGAATAGTATAATTGTTCATATTTGTTTGTTTTGTATAAACACAATTACTAGTAAATACGGTTTTTGTTTTGCAACCATTTCTTAGTTTTTCACTTACTTTTGCAACAAAACTATCACTTCTATTATATGGGAGTGTAAAAGTTTTACCTTGATGTTTTGACCACCAATGATGTTCGTGCATAACGGTTTTTGCCTTATCTACTTCACTTGCATACATGTATTCTGTTGCAGGCAAAATTTCATCTCGCAATTCTAATTCTCTTTTTTCTGTAAAATCAATTTGTTTAATAGAAACTGGTAAATAATCACCTACTTTTAATGTATCACCCTCAACTGCTTGTACTTTACCATTTATTAATTTCAAGAATGATTTGGCTTTTGTAGCAATTACTTCACGTTCTTCCTTTGTTGTTATCTTTAACATGGTATTGGTTCCATCTTTATTAATAACTGGATGTTTAGTAACTGCCTCAATTTGTTTCCATAATATATTTCCATCTTCATCACAAGACGGAATTTCATAATAATCTTCTAATTCTGCATAAGTAGTATCTTTATCTTTGTAATATTCTATTTTTTTGGCAATATTTATTTTATTTTCAATAAATTCTCCAATCTTAAATTTTTTAATTTCACCTGATTTATTTCTTACGATAATAGGTGTCTCAAATGTTACAGAGTTCAAAGTCATTTGTGTCGATACCTCGCCAATGCTTTGTCCTGCAATCATTCCCACCATTTCTCCAGGTGCAACAATTGCTCTTTTATAATTCAAAACAATTGTACTTAATAAAAGCATCAATGCATCTTTATTGAATCGTTTCACTATAAGAAGATCTTTTGGTGATAAATAATAATAATAAAGTGTTTTGAATAATTGAGTTGGTTGTACAAAATATATTTTCTCCAAATTTTCATAAGTTTGTTCTATTAATTCAAATGCTTCTACGATTGTTAAATCTACCATAGAAGTACTTGTAATATTACATTGACCTTGAATATTACTTATTATATATTGAAATCCAACTGGACAATTTACTACACTATCACCCTTATTTTTAAAAACATTATGAATTATTTCCTTTCTCATTTCAATCATCATATTTGAATATTTTAAACATAATTCATTCATTTTTGGTGTTTGTTTTTTCATTCTTGTCATTGTATTTTTCAAAAATATATTGGATAATATTTTACCTTTACCATTTTCATCTGGAATATTAAAGTGCGCATAAATATCTTGTGTACTCATTGTAACAATAGGTAAAAACTGGTTTTCCACTTTTGTAGTATCAATACCATCATCACCATAAGTAAATTGTACAATTTTATTTTTATTTGTTCTAATTGTTCCATCATAATTTACCATTAAGTCTTCTAGACCCTTAATCAGTCTTCTTTGAATATAGCCAGTTGTTGAGGTTTTCACAGCTGTATCAATTAAACCAACACGACCACCCATAGCGTGGAAGAATAGTTCTTGTGGTGATAAACCATTAATATAAGAACTTTCTACAAAACCACGCGCTCCAGGTGAGTCATCGAATTTGGTAAAATGTGGCAATGTTCTGTTATCAAAACCATATGGAATACGTTTACCATCTACGTTTTGTTGTCCTAAACATGAAATCATAAATGAAATATTTAAGTCTGATCCTTTTGAACCAGCCTTGACCATAGTGACAAATCTGTTATTCGATCCAAGACTTTTTAATCCAATTTTACCTGATTCAGATGTTGCTTGATTTAAAATATTATTGACTTGGGTTTCAAATTCTTCTACATTTGTCTTTCCCGTATTATTTTCAAATATTCCAATTTGAACTTGGTCAATTAAATTTTTTACTTCGGTTTTCTTTTTTGTAATTACATCAATAATTTCGTCATTTGTTTTCTTGTCTGAAATCAAATCACTGATTCCTACACTAAAACCACTTGTTTTCATGTATTCAGTAATAATATTTTGTAAATCATCAATGTATTTTGCAGATGCCATGTTACCAAAGTCATTGCATATTCTATGCAATAGACCTTTTGAACCAGCACCCAGAACATCCTTCGTCATTTGACCACGAATATATTCGCCATCAATAATTTCTAATACTCCTGTTTTAGTTGTATTGTAATCGTCTTTATCTTCAACAAAACCTTTGGTCTTGTATCTCAAGGATAAAGGTGGTGTAATTTGTGATAAAATATTGAAACTTGTGATTTTATTGTTTTTCTCAAAATCAGATAATAATTCATTTTCGTTGATTCTGTCAAACATCATTAAGATGTTCATTGCTTCTCTTGGTGTAAAATTGACATCTTTACGAGTAAATTGGTAGCAACCGAGCATAGAATCTTGGAAAATACCTATAATAGAAGAGTTATTGGCAGGACTTATTATTTGGTATGGCACGGCTGCCAAGTTTCTTAATTCGGCCTCGGATTCTGGGTCCTGGGCCATGTGTAAATTCATCTCCATGAAATCCCTAATGTTTCCAAAAGGGGTGGACTATCTCTTGACCCATATCAGGTTGGTTAGACCATCATTTATGAACCGCAAACATTTAGTCTCTGAACCTTCCCCATGCTCTACCATAACGAGTTTAGGGGCTTGGCTGCGGATTACCCAATCCTTCACATTTTTACCTTTGGGTTCGGTTGTTAACCGAGTTCCTCACGAATGTTTCCATATGTGAGTGGTAGTGAAGGCTCTAAGGGACTTCCTGCAATTTGGATGCGTTGCTAAATAATTCTTTTAATTTTAATATAAATTCTCTTGCACTTTTTTTACTTTCATCTAAACTTATATGAACACCACCAAAATCTGCTTTTACTCTATCAATATAGACATACCAACCATATTGAATATTATCTCTTCTTAATGGTTTAATATAATTGTCAATATCATCATCTAAAATTTTAACATTTTTAAATCGCTCATATTTTTTATCTTTAAAATATTTAAGAACACCATTAGATACTCTTTTCTTACTTTCGTCGCTATGAGTAAAATAGTGTCCTCCATTTTTTAAGTTATAGCCATTTGGAAATATACTATTATATTTATTTATATAATGTATTTCTCTATTATCAGAATTATTTGTTTCGCAATATTCTAATAATTCCACACTAAAATTATCAACCCCGTATTTTCTGATAGCATTATTTAAATAATGCGATTGATTTTTTTTTTGCGAAAATGCTTCTGATATATGGCATCTAAAACGACGCTCACGTCCATATGGTCTATATCTTTTATGATTTAAAATATGAGATACTGTTTGTCCTATATATAATTTACCATTTGTTAAATTAGTAATTTTATATATTTCACAAAATCGTTCAGTAGGATTGTCTAAAATTTTATTTGATAGTTCAGTATATTTTGATGGTTCCATTATAATTTAATTATAAATTTCTCTTTATATTATTTTAAAAGATTATTTAACTAGGGAGTTACAAGCTTTTAACTCTCCCTGTTGAGGACAAGACGATTATACGTTCATTTTTATCCCCATCAAAATCGGCATTGTACGGTTTTGTATCGGCCACATTCATTCTAAATGTTTCGCCTCGTTTCATAACTCTTACGATATGACACATCATACTCATACGATGTAACGTAGGTTGTCTATTAAACAAAATAGCGTCCCCATCCATCATATGTCTGTGTACAACATCGCCTTCTTCGAGAACAATTGAATTACGATCAATATTACGCAATGTAATCGATTCACCATTTTTCTTCTCCAAAATTTTAGCACCAGGCCATTCATCAGGACCATTTTGCACTAATTTTGTCAAAAATGATTTGTTCAATTTATTTACAGTAACAGGTTTGGTAATATTCTTGGCAATTTTTAAAGGAACACCTAATTCACGAATAGATATATTAGGGTCTGCTGTAATAACCGAACGCGCACTGAAGTCCACACGTTTTGCCATTAAATTGCCTCTCATACGTCCACCTTTACCATTCAAACGATCTTTAATCGACTTCAAAGGACGACCAGAACGCTGTGCAACAGATGCAACACCAGGAATTTTATTATCGACCTGTGTTGAAACATAGTATTGCAAAACAGTTGTCCAATCATCAATTACATTTGCAGGAGCGTTATTTTGTATCTTCTCTTGTAATGTCTTATTCGTTTTGATAATATTCACTAAAATATGACTTAAATCATCTTCAGATCGCTGTTGCGCATCATGTTTAACAGATGGACGCACTGCAGGTGGGGGTACTAACATTGCCTGACAAATCATCCAATCAGGTCTTGACCATAAAGGACTAAATCCCATAAATGATACATCTTCATCTGAAATTCTTTTGAAAATCTTTAAAACCATTTCTGGTGTCAATTTAATAACCATATTTTCGGCATCTGGACTATTATTAACCCATTCTGCATAAATAGTAGCTAAACCTTCTTTTCTGATTTTATTAGGTTGTAAACATCCACAACCATCTTCAGTATCCTCTCCACAACGTTTAATAGAACTCACTAATTTGAATACATATTTCCATCTATGCTCCCCCTGTAATTTTAATGCTTGCTTATATTTCTCTTTACTTACTAATAATTTACTACATTTGAAACATACACAGCGTAAACACTTTAAAATAGTACTTAAGTATTGGATATAAAATACTGGACGCGCTAGTTCAATATGACCGAAATAACCAGGCGTCATCATATAATCTAAACCATCTGTAGGACAAATCAATCCAGCTTCCAATACACCCATACGAGGATCAAATAAACCACCTATTACTGGTTTATTATTGATGTAAGTGTCTCGACTGGTGATTTCAGCAACGGAACCTTTTCGTATTTCATCCGGAGATAAAATACTAAATTGGATTCCGATAATTTTAGAGGAATTACTTGAGGTATTACTTAAAGTTGAATTGCGTGGCATCTCTTATTATTATAATATATTTATATTTAGATTGTTTTAAAATCAATTTTATTTTAAATTTATTTTTAAATCGTTTTTGTTAAAAATATTATATTTACGTTAAAAATAATATTTTTAATAAAAAAATATCTATTAAATATATAAATGGCAAAGGGTCGCGTAGGCGGAGGTGGTAGTGCTAGCACTGGCAATACAGGAGGAAATGGCGGAATAATGGGTTCCGGAATTTTCGGCATGTTTGGTACAACCGTACAATGTAAAGCAGATGATACAACAATGTTTTGTACTTTATCTAAATTTGTAAATGTCATTATTATGATATTTTTTCTTTTAGGAGTGCTTTATTTATTATATATGGCATTTAATTATTTTAAATCAGGAGGAAAAATGTCAGGTGGTCGCAAATTGCGTTTCAGGTAAAATATAATTTTAGTATAAATAAAATATTTTTGTATAAATAAAATATTTTTATATAATATAATACAATACAAATGGAAAAAACATATGTTATAAAAAAAGATGATAGATATTATAAATTAGTAGAACGTCCTGTAATAATAACACGTTTAAATAGTAAGGATCCAAATGATATATATGAACCACCAGATAGTTTTGAGTTGCCTTCTTTGGATACTTTAATTAAAAATGGATACGAAATTGTAAATAAAGGAGGAAAAAAATCACGTAGTAAAAAATATAGAAAGAATTCAAAGACAAAACGAAGACACCGACGTTAAATAACCACATGAATGATCAATATAAATATTAATTTAATAAATTAATTTCATAAATTATTAAATTATTAAAAATAAAATTGATTATTATTTAAATAATAAAAAATATATATAAATAATAAAATGACAAGAGATACATCAAACAAATTATCAAAAAAGGAACAAATTAAAAAAACAAAAAAATCAGAAGAGATTTCTAAAAAAAAGAAGAAGAATGTTACTTCTGATGACGATGGAGATGATTTTATCAGTGAAGACGATAGTGATGAAATGGATGTACACGAATACAGAAAATTTTTATCAAAAATATTTCCATCCAAAGATTTAAATAAAAAAATTGCGGTCGGTGAAAAGGTAAAAGATATTTATAAAAAATTAGATAAAAAACACAAAGACGAAGATAGTGAAGATGATGATGAATCTGAATATGAAGAAGTCATTAAAAAAAACACAACTTCGAAATCAAAACTCAAACCAAAAACTAAGACTACAAAAAAAAACAAATTGGTTATTGAAAGCGAGGATGAAGAAGAATGGGAAACTGAAGATGATGATGAAGACGAAGATGAAATCATTACACGTTCAAAATACAAATCAAAAAAAAATAAAAATAAGAAACTAAAAGTAGATTCTGATTCAGAAGATGAAGAAAAATACGACGACGAAGAGGAATTTACCAAAAAGGGTTCTGAAAAATTAAATATTATATTTACAATTGGAGGTACGGAAGATGAAGATGAATGGGATGATTATGATTCTGATTATGATGACGATTCTGAAGAAGACGAAACAGAAAACGAAGATGAATCTGTATCTTCAGCGTCATCTAGCGAAGACGAAGAAGATTATGATGAAGATGACGAAGATGATGAAGAACCAAAAAAGAAGAGCAAATCAAGGTCCTCAAAAGCAGAACATCGATCTAAAGAACGCACTCAACATTCAGAAAAAGAAACAAAAGATAGAGATCTTGTAGAAACAGAACCCAAAAACGAAACATTGGATAAATTGAAAACTCTTGCCAGCGAAAATCCTGATAATAAAATCATGAAAAAGTGTCTAGAATTATGCAAAGATGAAATCAAAAAAACTGAAGTCAAGAAAGAGAAAAAAGTCAAGAAGCAAAAAGCCAAAAACAGTCGCATTTTCAAGAAAATTCTGCGCGATAAAAATACGATGAATGATTTCAAATTCTTTGAAAATTTAGAAACTGATTATCAAAAAAAAATAATCAAAGAATTACGTGAAATCAATAAATTAACTAGAATTGAAAAACCATATAGAATGACATTATTAGAATCTAATATTCCTACTTTATTCAAAAGTGCGGCCATGAAAAAAGTGAATTCTTTACGATATATGGAACCTGGTAGTGGGGAATTCTACAAAATTAAAAATTGGGTTGATACTTTTATGCGTATACCATTTGGGAAAACAGACTCACTACCATTATGCATTGAAGATGGTGTAGAAAAATGCCACGAATTTATGGAAAATGCACAAAAGACATTAGATTCGGCTGTATATGGATTAAATGATGCAAAAATGCAAATTATGCAAATGTTGGGTCAACTTCTTACAAATCCAAAAGCAATTGGCACTGCTATTGCTATACACGGACCCCCGGGTACAGGAAAGACTAGCCTTGTTAAAGAAGGTATTAGTAAAATCTTGAACCGTCCATTTGCATTTATAGCACTTGGAGGTGCAACAGATAGTAGTTTCTTAGAAGGTCATTCTTATACATATGAAGGTAGTACTTGGGGTAAAATCGTTCAAATCTTAATTGATAGTAAATGCATGAATCCAGTTATATATTTTGATGAATTAGATAAAATAAGTGATACACCAAGGGGCGAAGAAATTGCCGGTATTTTGACACATTTAACAGATACAAGTCAAAACAGTCAATTTCATGACAAATATTTTGCGGAAATCGATTTTGATTTAAGTAAATGTTTGTTCATCTTTAGTTACAACGACGAATCTAAGGTCAATCCAATTTTAAAAGATAGAATGTATCGTATACAAACAAAAGGATACAACCAAAAACAGAAAATACAGATTGCCAATAATTATTTATTGTCGAAAATTAGAGAACAGGTTAAATTCAATGATGATGAAATTATTATTCCTGATGAAGTTCTAGAATATTTAATAGATAACCATTGTAATAAAGAAGACGGTGTTCGTAATCTAAAACGATGTCTAGAAATAATACATACTAAGTTGAATTTATATCGTTTAATGAAACCGGGAACCAACTTATTTGAAGAAGATATGTCATTAACTGTTAATTTCCCTTTGACAATTACAAAGGAAATTGTGGATAAATTAATCAAGGTAAACAAGGACAACATTTCAGCACTTTACAGCATGTATGTTTAGTTAGAGAGATATTAACTAATTGTATATAAAACTAATATAAATATTTTTTTATTTATTTAATAAATAATTCATAACAAATCTATGAATGAAGATTATTTATTTAAAATCAAACCAGAAAACGACTATATTGCGGCTTATCTGAAAGAAATAAAAAGTGTATATAAAAATATGAAAGAAGATACAGTTTATCATTTAATAAACACAAGTTTAAATGTGAACGAAGACTATTTACAATATGATAAACATATTACTGAAATAGATGCTTTATTAAATCAACAAAATGAACATTTAATAAAACTTATTTTATTGAATAAAAAAATTAATAATAAATTGCTTGATATTTGTAAACATGAATGGATAACAGATTTAATTGATATTGATCCAGATAGATCAAAAACAATTGAATATTGTAAAAGTTGTGGCAAAACTAAATGAATTTCATTTATGGAATATTTATGTTTTCATTAATAATAAGATGGTTTTTAAACTTATAAGATCTTAATATAAATATTGTTGCATTTAATCCCGTATTTATACCACAATTAACAGAAACATAATAATCCTTTATAAAAATTCCATATATACACCCTAATCCTGAGGCCGTTATCCATATAAACCAAATAATATTATTTGATTGTTCACTATATGGTTTATTATAAAAAATAGAAGAACTTAAATTATATATTTCTGGTAAATATCCTAATACAATTAAAATAGAAGATATAATTGATATAAAACGATATAGCATACTTTATTATTTTTTAAAAATATATTTAAACGTTTTATATATATTTTTTAACTCAACCCAAATATATATTTATAAACCTACTTAAAGAGGTGTAGACTCGACATTCTTTAAGTTGTTTGGTGAATTTATTATATTATTTGTTAATTTTGTTAGTTTTTTTGAGCCAAAAAGTATTTTGGGTTTTCGATTTTGGACATTTTTTTTGTCCATTTTATGAAAAGCCTGAAAGACTTTCCAAAAAATGAAAAAGTAGCTAATTTGTGACTGAAATGAAAAATTAGCGTCTCATTATATTTTAAAAATGGAAAATTTTGTTAGCATAATTTTTTTTTATTTTTGGTTGATTTTTGTAAAAAATTGTCTAATGGAAATTTATGGAAGCTTTAGGAAATAAAATTCAGCAAAATTCAGCAATGAAATATTGCTGTAATATTTGTGACTATAATACGGATAGGAAAAACAATTATATGTCTCATTTAAATAGCGGGAGACACTGCAAAAGTTCCAAAATGGAACTAATTGGAAATCAAATTAAGCAAAAATTCAGCAAAAAAAAAATGGCATGTGAAAAATGTAATAAAGAATTTCTAACTTCTTCCGGTTTATGGAAACATAAACAAAAATGTAAAGAAATTAATTCTAGTGTAACAGACAAGGAATTAATGTTATTGTTAATTAATCAAAATAAAGAACTTATGGAAATTGTAAAAAATGGAACCCATAAAACCATTAATAATAATAATATTAATAGTAACAACAAAACATTTAATTTGCAAGTATTTTTGAATGAAACTTGTAAAGATGCTATGAATATTAGTGATTTTATTGAATCTGTTAAACTACAATTAACTGACTTAGAAAATATTGGAAAAGTTGGTTACATTGAAGGAATTTCTAATATAATAATTAAAAATCTAAATGCTTTAGAAGTTGAAAAAAGACCAGTTCATTGTGCAGATCAAAAGAGAGAAGTCATGTATGTAAAAGATGATGATATTTGGGAAAAAGAAGATGAAACTAATAAAAAATTAAGAAAAACTATACGAATGATAGCTCATAAAAATATTTGTATGTTCAAAGAATATCGAGAGAAATATCCTGATTGTGAAGAATATAATTCTAAAAAAAATGACATATATAATAAAATTGTCTATGAATCAATGGGAGGTAAAGGTGATAATGATTATGAAAAAGACACAAAAATCATTAAAAAAATTGCAAAAGTAGTGGGAATAAATAAAGAATAAAGGTATTCATTTTCTTTAAGTACCTTTTTCTTTAATATAATATAATTTGTTAATTTTGTTAGTTTTTTTTGAGCCAAAAGTATTTTGGATTTTCAAAAATGGACAAAAAAAATGTCCAAAAACTGAAAAGGCCGAAAGGCTTTGCCAAAAATGCAACTGTTGTGACCATAATTGAATTTTATGGTCTGAATACCAAAATAATAATTTTCAATTTGTTAGCATAAAATTTATATATTTTTATTTATAAAAATATATAGAGATTTTTTTGTTCTACTAATATAGAACGTTTAGAATGAATTTGTCGCAAAAAATCGCATCAAATAACTTTTGTATTTATTGTGACTATAAATGCTCTAAAAAAAGTGATTATTGTAAACACTTAAACACATTGAAACACAAAAGTAGAACAAAATTGAACAATGTAGAACAAAATATCGAAAAAAATATCGAAAAAACTCCTATAAATTTATCACAAAAACTTTTGGCTTGTAAATATTGCAATAAGACTTACAAGGCAAGAAATAGTCTCTGGTATCATGAAAATAAATGCCAAAGTTCAAGTGAAAAAACTGCATTTTCAAATACTAATATGTCTATTAACAATAATAGTCCAACTCCTACATCATCTAGTGATATTCAAGCACTAACAGGACTCATATTTGAAATGGTTAAAAGTAATACAGAATTGCAAAAAAGTATGTTTGAGATTTGCAAACAAAATCAAAATAATTATACTTCAAATAATATCAATACTAATTGTCATAATAAGACATTTAATCTCCAATTCTTTTTGAACGAGACATGTAAGGATGCAATGAATATTATGGATTTTGTTGAATCAGTAAAATTACAAGTATGTGACCTAGAAAATGTAGGAAAGGTTGGTTATATTGAAGGTATATCCAATATAATCATTAAAAATTTAAAGGCATTAGAAGTAGAAAAAAGACCAGTTCATTGTGCAGATCAAAAGAGAGAAGTTATGTATGTAAAAGATGAAAATATCTGGGAAAAAGAAGATGAATCCAATAAAAAACTCCGCAAAGCTATTCGAATGATTGCTCATAAAAATATTTGCATGTTAAAAGAATTCCGTGATAAATATCCTGATTGCGAGGAATATGATTCAAAGAAAAATGACCAATACAATAAAATTGTGTATGAATCTATGGGAGGAAAAGGCGATAATGATTATGAAAAAGACACCAAAATCATCAAGAAAATTGCCAAAAATGTTACGATTGATAAAAACTTAGAATAATAGAGTATTATTACAGTAACTACATTACCAAATTGTATTTGTATTAACCCACCACATACCATCACCCTTTTTAACATTATAAATGGCGCGAAATATTAATGAACGCGATAAAGGAATATTGCATCTATACTTATCTAAAGGATGAGGATTTGTCTTTAATTGTGCCGATAACGCTTTTTTCTTAATTTTTTGCTTTTGTTGAAATGCAAAATATATATAAAACATTTCAAATGATACACTTCTAATTGGAATTAAATCGTTGTTGTTATCTTGAAAATCTTTTAAATATCTTTCGCAAATTGCCATGGCTGAAATATCGGCCATATCTTCTCCTAATCCAATAGTCGCGTCAAATTTTATTCCATCTCTGGCCGCAAATTCTTCATACTGTTTGATCACATTATTTTGAATCAATTTGAATTGTTTTTTGTCTTCTGAAGTCCACCAATCACGTAAATTTCCATTATAATCATACTGACTTCCCCAATCATCTAAAGCATGAGACATTTCATGACTAATTGTAAAACCGATGTGTGCCAGATTATATTCTATTCCTCTCTCATCAAGGTCAATAAAAGGTTTTTGAATGTAACCCAAATTTATATAAATTGTATTTTTTGTAGCTGTATATGATGCATTTACAATATATGCTTGATCGCCTACTAATTTAACAGGATATTTTGACCAATCTACCACTGGTAAATCTATTACGTCTTTCCCAACTAAATGTATAAATTCATCAAATCGCCATAAATTTATTTTACTTATATTTTCAAATAAATTATCATTGTAATTTAAATCAGGATCGATTCTTAAGGATTCTGGGTATCCAATAACAAATTTTAATCTTTCAATTGTTTTTATGGCATAGTCTTTTGTTTTTTTTTCTAACCATGTATTATTTGTCATTATTCTATGAAATACTTTTCTTAAATCTTCACATAATACTTTTACATATTCAATTTTATCTGAATTCGCATATTTTTCTACATATTTTTCTGTTAAAAATTTATTAAAAGGTACCGACATATATAATGATGCACTAACAGCATCAGTTTCATTTATAGCAGTTTGCCCTTTTTCAAATTTACCAAAAAAATTATAATTCAATTTTTCCCATTTTCTAGTTGTTCTTGATACAAATTGTAGTAATATATATATCCAATAAGTTTTCCATTTAACAGAATTCCAATTTTTTAAGTATAAATCAGTTCCACATTTTAAAAAATTTACATTTGATGTTACAAAATATTCAGGAACTTGTTTAAAACCCAACTCTTTTGCAAATTCACTCCAATCAAACCCATATTTTTTTAAAGCATCTTCTTTGGATATTTTATTATATTGCTCTTCAGTTTTAGTAACATCTCTACAACCCAAAGTATTAAATATCTCAATTTCAACATCATAAATATAATCTGTATTATAACCATGTCCCTGACCTAAACATTGATGGAATAATTTTTTACAAAATTTTTTAAATTCATTTCTATATTTATTTTTATAATTTATATTACTTCCATCATCATAATAAACATTCAGATCTAATAAAGCAAAATTATGTGGGTTTATTGTACTAATAAACTTTTTAGAATTTTTATCATCTTGTTCGACTGTAAAAATAAATGGACATAAATAATTAAAAAATTCGTATTTATTAAAATGGGCTAATATTTTCCAAGGATTATCCATGCGCAGAAAATTTTCAATTTTTTGAACTCCTTTTTTGGATATCATCTTTCCTTTAGATACTGAATTCATATTAATAACAGAATCATAATAATTTTTTAAATTTTTAGATAATTTATCGTCATGTGTATTTATGTAATCAAGAATAATTGTATTTAACTGATGATATACATTATGTTGTGTCAATCTAAAATCATCTACTTGAACAATATATTCTTGTTGTTTTTTTACACTGATCTCTTCTAACCATTTATAATTTATATAACTATAATAATCATTTTGAGGTTTGATATGTGAAGGAGAAAAACGCGATAATAATAATTTTACAAATTTTTCTTTTGCTAAATTTCTAGATTTGTGTTCTTTTTGATATAACTCTTCAAATGGTTTTAGATTTATTGGACAATCTTTTTTTAATATTAATTCGTTGCCTTTTAATTTGTATTTAATTTTTTTTGTTTTATTATAAGTTTTGTGTTTTTTTATGGTTTTAGTCATGGTCATATATATATTATATATTATTATATAATATATAATATATAATATATAATGTTAAATCATATAAATATAATTCTATCAATACTACAAATATTAGTATGAATTTGAATACAAATAGTAACAATGAAACACCATTTTATATTGTCGAAACAATTGAAAGGGAGAGAAGAAATACCTTTAGGGTAGCTATATTAGTTTTTGTTGTAGTTATTATATTTATTCTTGTATTTAGTGTCTAGTGTATTATAGTTTTGAGTTAAAATGTAAATAATTATATTTATAAATTAAATTTAATTATTACACCGTTGAAGATTTCAATCCGCAAAGCACATGAAATATCAAGTAAGTTACCAGTTACAGTTTGAACCATAGCACCCCGTAGGGAGGTGCGGTTTCAAATCTTCACTGATATAAATTATGAATTTAATATTCAGAATATGGTACATTATTCGACCCTCTCGTTATTAAATAATTATATGTATTTGTGTTCATGCAAGCACACCCCATACTACTTGAATAAGTATTAGGGCAACAATTAGGACTAAACGGCATATTATCGAATAATGACAATTGACCTTCTGGTAAAGGAAGTGACTGATTAGGGCGGTCAATAATTTCTTGTGCAGCTTTAGGAACAGGTTTACCAGGAACAACAACTAAATCACTCATTCCCCATTTGCTAGTATTAACAGGATTATTGTGTGTCACTGAATAAGAAGATGATTCGCCATAATTAGTATTAGCTCCGACGAACCCTTCTTTTTTCTTGGAATCACCAGAATTGACAGATGAAGGCAATGTAGTTGCTGTAGGTTCTTCATCTTCTTTAGGTTCCTCTGTCATTGCTGGACTTGGCATAGGTTGAGTTAAAGGAGCAGTATTATCAAACCCTTCTTTTTTATGAAATTTGCAACATCCGCAAATAGTATGTCCTACTAAAATTAAATAAACAATACCAATTAAAATTAATACTTCCAAATTTAATTTAAATCCAAAGATAGAAATATCCATTATTATTATACATATTTCATAGATAATAATTTTCCTCTATATTTTTCTAAAAATAGGTCAATAGAAGAATTATAATCATAAAAATTAATTCCATTTATATAAAATGTTTTAGTATTTGTTAATAAATGATATAATTTTGCATCATAATTTTTAATAGTTTTTTTATTTCTCTCGTCTAAATCTAAAGTGGATGTAAAATTAATTGATTTGTCACAAATATTTATATTATTACCTCCTTGAATAAATTTATTTTTGGCTAAATTATATATAGCCTGTTCATTTAAACTAGTTCCATCAATTTCTACGAACCCATAAACTTTCACTCCTTTTTCTAAAATATCACCTATATTAATATTTTTAATTTTTTTGATCAAACCATTTTTTAATTTAATACCGGTTTCTTCATTAAACCCAGCATCTAAATATTTGTGAATATCGCTATTTTCAACATTAATTTCATTATAATTCTTTATATTTGAATTTATATTGTAATTATATTTTACATTTTTAAGTTTAATATTTTTTATTTTTTCCAAGTCATCATCTACAACTTCATCCCAATCAGTAAATATAATTCCATTTATTTCAATAATTTTGTTATCAGTATTAATACAATATAAATAAGGTTCTTTATAATCATCCAACTTTAAACTTTGAGGGTGTTGATCTACTCTAATCCATTTATCATTATATTTCACAATGTGACTATCTGACACTATAATACCATTTAAATTATACATAATTGAACCATTAGTATCAACTGTTATTTTGGCTGTGACTGCGCTGTTATTTTGCAATTTCTCTCCTACTTGCAAATTTGATATCTTTTTTAAACTACCATCATTCATGATAATTTGAGTATTTTTATCAAAACATTTTAATGAAGGTTTTTTAATAGATGGAATATTTAAACCAGGGTTGATATTTAAAATTTTACTCATAAAAACTAGCATTATGGCTAACGGAATTGAAGTAGCTACAAAAACAGATGTGCCTGCTATAGCCGCGCCATATGTAAATGGAGTTATCCAAAGGACTGCAATTAAAGCAGCTAGTGCTATTAAAACAATTACAATAACTTTTGCAATTACACCAAACATAGATTTTAATGTTAGATAACTACCTAATGCCGTGAATAATCCCACTACCATAGTTCCCTGAATTTTTAAAATAAAATCTTTAAAAGAAATTATTATTTGTTGTAAAGGAGTCACCATATTCATTATTCTTCCCATAGCATCCTGGGAAACATTTTTAACAAAATCCCGGGTTTTTGTAAACATAGGTCTTACATTATTAATAGCATTTTCCATCTCATTTATGGTTGAAGTCATTAAATTTGTAGCAAATGTAATTGGTTGAACAGCAAATCCAGACATATTTTTTAATATGGTTTGTGAACAATAACTAAAATTTTGTTCTGTAAAATCTTTAATACTAACACCAGGAGGTCTATTAATTAGACCAGCAATTGGTATGATATGTGGTTTGCAACGTTGGTTAACCCAATCTTCGCGAACTGCGTTAATATTAACCATTGCATAACAAGCACCTATAAAAAGGATTAATATGATAGTAATTAAGATGAATAATATTAGTGATGTGCCATATTGATCAAAATAAGATAAATTTTCATATAATTTTTGAATTTTATTAGTATTATCCATATATAGTAAATGGATAATATTCATTAAAAATATCAACAAATAGAAAAAATATAAAAACACTATAGATTATATAATTATGAAAAACTTGCCTTAATAAAATGATCTTCCCAATCCCAAAAAATTTCGTTTCCTATTTTTATTTTATGATCACTAGTTATCAAACAACTAAATTTATCGGTATCAATACTAGTCTGTAATTGTGCATTAGCATAATTTTCAACACATATAAATTTTTTATTACTTTCATTATAAATTAAATGTGATCCAGTAACATAAATATCTTCATTGTCAATGCCAGCATTTTTTATAATATATAAAGGTACCTTATTTTTACTATTATCGATTGACATAATAGTCTCTACAACACTTCCATTTTCTAAAACATCTCCTAAAGAAATATCTTTCATTGTTTTGATATTTCCGTCTAATAATTTAATTTTAGTATCAGGGTGAAAACATTTACCAAGTGTCCTTACCATTTGACCAGGAGGCCCGTTCCATGTACTATTCATAGTTTTAATACTTCCATCAACAAAATATAAAAGTGTTACAACAATACCAATAGTTTTACCCATTAAATCTTTGATTGCAATCATAATTTTTTGGAATTCAATAACTAAATTTAACATTACACCGAAAATTGTTTGTATTATAGAAGATATAAATGTTCTTATTTTATCAAACATGGCTCTAACCATATTAATTTCGTTAATAAAACTAGATAATGTTCCACTCATAGATTTTGTAACAAAAGTAATAGGTTGCAATAAATAACCCATAAAATTGGATTGTATATTTTGAATACAATAAACAAAATCTTTTTCTATATTGTCAGATAACGGCATGTAAATAGGGTTGCATCGATATAAAGGCCATTCAGATTTTATTTTTTGGATATAAGTAAAATAAAAAATAACAAAAATATATGAAATAAAAGCTAAATTAATATAAATAAAATTCAACCAACTTTTTCCTAATGACATTATTTTAACTTATATTATTTATATATAATTATTCGAATAATTAGACAATTTCAAAAATAAATTGTGTAATTATAAATATATAATAAAATACTATTTTCTAGATTTAGATTTTCTAGATTTAGATTTTCTAGATTTAGATTTTCTAGATTTGCGATTTTTTCGTGACTTTTTGTATTTTTTTCCTCCACTATAACATCCCCATTGATATTTATTTGTATCAATATTCATTTGAACGTTACCACCTTTTTGAGTAGCATATTTATCATAAACAGCATTTTGTGCACCTTGAGTAGAAGTTACCGCATTTTGCTTAATAAGGTCGTTAGGTGTTTGACCTGGTCCACCTGGACTATTATAAAGCATATTAAATTGAGGTACAACTATTTTATCTCCTGATCCGCCTCTTTTTTTCATACTTTTACGGTTTCTTCGTCCTCCTACACTTTGTAGTTTAGTTAACTTTAAATTTGCAGCCTGAATACTTGCAATTGCCGAGTCTTGTGGAGTGCCAGCCAGCATTGCTTTTTGTGTAGGGTATACCATTCCAGGAATATCAGGTGTTTTTAAATTAGACATATATATATATAAAACATATATAAAATATAAATATTGATAAGTTCAATATAAAAATAAATCTTCTTATTTTATTTATATAAACTATATTATTAAAATGGATGAATCTCAAAAACTACACTTACAAAAAATGATTGCAGCAAATAACGTAGAAGATCAAACAGAATTAATTCGCCAATTGAAACATAGTAATATCATGAGGGGCGAATTAAATAATATGCTTTATTTAAAGACTAAATATAGCGATGACCCTGAGAAAATACATTTAGAATGCATGAACGAATGCAAATTTTTATTTACGTATTATACAGATATTTACAATAAAATACGAAAAGATGAAATTGATATTACTATTTTAAATCAATTTTTAGATGTATTAGAAAAAATTGAAGTCGGAGAATTAGATCAACACCAAGGTTCATTTGAAGTAGGCACTCTTTTAAAAAAATTATATGTAGATAGTGCTTTAAGAAAAGCCGAAAAATTAGATGAAGAAAATAATAGTGCAACCAATCAAGAAGCCAAAAAACCTATACTAGAAATTAGTTGGAAACAATTCAAAAAAATGAATAAAGTTTAATTACAGATGTTAATAGTTCTCATTTAGACCACTCATTTTATAGATCAAAAAAAATAGAAATTGTAAAAGGTTTAAAAATATATATTATAATTATTATAAAATTAATTATAATATAATGTCAAAAAAATATTCCACGACAACAACACTTTTGATAGTAGAATCTCCAGCCAAATGTAAAAAAATAGAAGGGTTTTTAGGTCCAGGTTATAAATGTCTAGCCAGTTTTGGTCATTTGAGAGAACTATCTTCTCTCAACAACATAAATTTAGAAGATAATTTCAAACCAACTTTTAAGGTGATAGATAACTCTTTGAAGAAAAAACAAATAGATTTACTCAGAAAAGAAATTAGTCGTGCAGATGAAGTAATCCTAGCTACAGATGACGATCGTGAAGGAGAAGGAATAAGTTTTCATATCAAGGAGTTATTTAAATTGCCAGAAAATACAAAAAGAATCGTATTCAATGAAATTACAGAAACAGCAATAAAAAATGCATTGAATAATCCTAGAAGAATAGATATGAATATTGTATATGCACAACAAACTCGACAAATATTAGATTTACTAGTAGGTTTTAAAATAACACCAATGCTATGGAAATTTATATCTCAAAATTCGGAGAATTCTCTCTCGGCTGGTAGATGTCAAACACCTGCATTACGATTAATTTATGATAATCAAAATGAAATAGATCATTCAGATAATAAAAAAGTATACAACACAATAGGTTTTTTTACGAATATGAATTTGCCATTTGAATTAAATAAACAATTTGAAAATGAAGAAGATGTGGTAGATTTTTTGCAAGGATCGACAAATTTTCAAAATATATACACATGTTCACAACCATCAAAAGTGATAAAATCGCAACCCGACCCTTTTACAACATCGAGATTACAACAAACTGCAAGTAACGAATTACATTTCTCTCCAAAGGAAACAATGAAAATATGTCAAACTCTTTATGAGGGTGGATATATAACATATATGAGAACAGATAGTAAGAAATATAGTGCTGAATTTATTGATAGTGCAAAAGAATATATTTTAAAAAATTATGAAACCAAATATATAAATGAGAATATAGATCAACTAATTTGTAATAATAAAACTCAAAACAGTCAAACTGAACCCAAGAAAAAACTGTCATTGAAAAAATCAAAAGATACAAAACAAAACGATTTGGTTCAAGAAGCACATGAAGCAATAAGACCTACGAAAATTTCTCTCAAAGAACTTCCTGAAAAGATGAATCCGAGAGAAAAAAGAATGTACAAACTTATTTGGGAAAATACATTAGAAAGTTGTATGGCACCTGCAATATATTATGCAATAAAAGCTCAAATACAAACATACAATAACTTATTTTTTAATTATACATCAGAATTGATTAATTTTCCTGGGTGGAAAATAGTGAAAAAAAAATATTCAACAGATAATAAGGAATTTCAATATTTACAAACAATCAAACAAAACAACAATATTAAATACAATAAAATGATGAGTAAAGTTACTCTCAAAAACATTAAAATGCATTACACAGAAGCCAGATTAGTTCAATTATTAGAGGAAAATGGAATTGGCAGACCTTCTACTTTTTCAATGTTGGTAGATAAAATTCAAGAACGTGGTTATGTTAAAAAAGAAGATATAAAAGGGAAAGAAATAACAGTAAAAGATTTTGAATTAGATGGTTTGGGTGAAATTTATGAAGTGGATACAAAGAGAGAATTTGGTAATGAAAAAGGTAAATTAGTAATACAACCATTGGGTAGAATTGTAATAAATTTTTTAGATAAGTATTTCTTGGACCTACTTAATTATGATTTTACGAGAGAAATGGAGGGTGACCTTGATAAAATAGCAAAAGGAGAATATATTTGGTATGAATTATGTGCTAAATGTAATAATAAATTAGATAATATGATTGAAGAGTTAAAAAAACAAGATAGAGGAAAATTTGAGATAAAAATAGACGATACAAATACATATACAATTGGTCGATATGGACCAGTAATTAAAAATGTTGAAAAGGTTAATGGTAAAAAAATTACAACATACAAAGCATTAAGAAAAGACATGGATATAAATATTACCAAATTAGAAAATGGTGAATATAAATTGGATGATATAATAGAATCCAAAGAAACTGGAGAAAACGGTGTAAATACAAATAAATCACCCAATAATATAATTCTAGGTAAATATGATGATAAAGATGTAATAATAAAGAAAGGTAAATTTGGTTTATATGTTACGTGGGGTGAAAATTCTAAAACATTAAAACAATTCGGAAATAGACCATTAGAAAACATAACATTGGAAGAAATAAAACCAATTTTAGAAGAAGGAAGTAATTTTGTGAGAGAAATCTCGGCAAATATAAGTATAAGAAAAAGTAAAAAAGGCGATTACGTTTTTTTTAAGACGGCAAAAATGAAAAAACCAAAATTTTTCGATATAAAAAATTTTGATCAAGATTATAAAACTTGTGATCTTAATATAGTTAAAACATGGTTAAAAGAAACCTATGATATAAATTAAACACCTAAATTAGATTAACTACCATTAACTACCATTAACTACCATTAACTACCATTAACATATTTTATAGACCGATTAATCATAGGCAATAAAATTGTAAATTCTAAAGTGAAACTATATGGAAATGTACTAAAATCTACAAGAACCCCATTATGATAACGGAATTTAAATTTGAGTTTACGTATTCTTTCAATTGGAGGACTAAAAAATTTATATGCGCGTGCAGGTCCGTCATAGAATTGTGTAAGTGGTGTAGAAATAACAGGTAACTTAGCAAATGCCGAATTAACGATTCCATTAGTTTCATTTGTCGTCAAAGTAAAACTATTTATATTGTACGGCACTGTTTCATCTATCGAGTTATATTTAAATATCTCCATATAAATATATGAAGGTCCAAAAATATTAATTTTATTTGGTGATTCAATATACTGAACAATTGCACCTGGATAAGCGTTCCCTGAAACATCTTCGATTGGTGTTAACCAATAACCCTTATCTCCCGAAAATAAAATCTCACTAAAATAAAACCTCACATAATTAAAATTAATATCTTCGGGGGGTATAGAAGTTTCATTCTCTCTTATTAATCCTAAATTACTTGGTAAACCCCAATTAGAAAAATCAGGAAGCTGATTTTTTTTACAGAAAACATTTTGATCTGAAGAATTTATTGCAAAAGTAAATTCATTTAATAATGTAAATGAATCTGATCTATTACCAAACCATATTTTTTGTGAAACTGAATTATAAACAATAACAAATCGAGTATATCCAGTTTTTTTAAATTCTTCTAACTCAGAATAATAATTATTCCTAATCAAATAACTAATAATTACTCTAGTAACAACTTCATTAAATTTATTTGTTAATTCTGTTACTAATTGTAAAGGGTTATAAAAACCTTCTTGGATTGTAACTTGATAATAACCCTTACTTTGATTAATATCATTATAAAGTAATGTATTGTTATACTCGGTTAATGCATTATAAATTAGTCCTAGAATTTCGTCATCTACATTATTTAGATAAGGATTGTATGGATTATTAATCTTAAAATACATAGTAATATTATTATTCAAAATGGAAAACGTATCATAATTTGAAGGAAAAGCCCAATCAATTAATTTCATACTGGATATATTTATAATGTCTTCTGGTAATTCAATTTCAAATTCAGAAGAATTAGGATAAGCTAAAATATCTCTATCTTCTGAATGTATTGAAACATATTTATAATATGTAAAATAATCTTGTGAATTAAATTGTAATGGATGGGTTTGAGAAGTATTGGAATAAGTTTTATCATAAGTATTCATTTTTAGTAATTATATTATATATTATTATATAAAAATATATTTTATATATTTAAGCAATAATACAAATAAAATAATATATCCAACTAAACTATATGATAAATAATAATAATTTTGGTGGTGTAGAATCTATATTTGGATTTGATAAAGGTTTTAAGTATAGTTTTTATAAATATAAGGCAATTAATTTATCGCATACAGCAGTAAAGTCAGCAATTTACAATTCTAATAATGTACGTGTAAAAAAATTATATAATTTTAGTCCTTATCCATTAAGTTATATAGATAGATTACCAAAATAAAATTAAAAAAAATGAAAAAAAATATGAAAAAAAAATAAAAAATATTTTTTATAAATAATCTATTAAATATATAAGTAATATAACTAATGAATAATTGGTATAATGGCATTTATAAAGCATTACTATTAGCTTCGATAATAGCTATTATTATTTATAATTTTACCTCAGGTCCTACATCTTTAAATGCTTTGATTAGTGGTTTAGTTACTTTATCACTTACTTTGATATTGATTCTTTATATTATTTTATATAATATATTAGATATAAAACAAAATAGTTCTTTTCTAAACACATTTTTAACAATTTTGAATGGTATAGGTCCATTTTTTATGATGTTTTCGGTTATAGCCTTATTTTTGTATTTATTAATTATCAATAAAGATAGAATCATAAATGGTCATGTTTCAAAAAGTTATTATACCTTTAGTAATATTACAATTTTGATATTATTACTGCAAATGTATTTTGTTTATAAGAATATAATATCAAGTAAATTTGATTCGACTAGACAAATATCAAAAATGGTATCAATAATATTATATTTATTTAATGTCATAACTGCTATATGCGCGATTACTTTATTTACTATATTAAAATATTATTCTGCAGACGGTTGAAAAATAAAAAAATAAAATTGATAATTAATTATATTTTCTAATATTTAGACAAAATACTTTATATAAATATAAAATAAATGATGAACGTGAATAAATATATATTTTATACTGTGTGCAATAAGGATATAGATGAATATGAAAAAATCATGGATATATTTAGGAAAGATTACATAAAAGTTATAAAAGAAATAAAAGAAACAACATCATGTACAGATATTAGATTTCTAGTACATAAATTAATAGGGATTATATCAGTAATAAACAATACAAACGACGAACTAAATTATATTTTAAAATCTATTTTATTAATTCCAAAAACAACGGAAGATTTTGATTATTATCGTGATTACATTTACATGTTATTAAATTATGATAAAAATTTAATAGGTTTATAAATATATTTTCAATAAAAAAATATAGAAAAATAAGCATATTATTTTATACAAAAGGTTTTTATAAAATAATAAAATGCATACGACATTAATTACTGATGTAAAAGGTAATATAGATAATTATGAAATATTAGAAGACAGAGTATTTTTAAAAGGATGGTCATTTCATTCGATATATGGTATTTGTAATATAAGATTAAGATATCTAATAAACCAGAATAATAATGATGAATTTACAGAAATTATAAGGAATCGCGATTTCAACAATACAATTATTAGACCAGATATTATTGATTTTTATAAATTTGAATCAAATAAAAATATATGTTGTGGTTGGGAATTTACTTTGTTAGACCAAAATGTAAAAAATATTAAAATGGAAATGTTAATCGAAAATAACTGGCAACTAATATTCGAATTTAATAATTCTATTTTTCAAAAAGATCATTTTCTAAAAAATTATTCATGTAAAAAGGAGAAAAAATATATACCTTCTTTTGTAGTAATTGATAATTTTTATGAAGATGTCGATTCAGTGCGTAATTTTGCTTTATCATTAGATTTTCATTACAATGAAAAATATCATAAAGGTAAAAGAACTAAAGAAGTGTATAAATTTGATGGATTAAAAGAACGTTTTGAATGTATTTTAAATTGTAAAATAAGAAATTGGTGGAATCATGATGTAAACGGTTGTTTTCAATCTTGCATTGGAGGTGAGCAATTGGTATATCATTGTGATGCGCAAGAATATGCGGGCATTATTTTTTTGACTCCAGATGCTCCGCCACAATCAGGAACATCTTTTTATCGGTCTAGACATACAAAAAAAATGAAATTTAATTTATACGATGAAAATGAATTCAATGTCGTTTTTAAGAATGGTTTTTTAGATTCCACTGAATTCGAATTAGTTGATGTTGTAGGAAATGTATACAATCGTCTTGTATTATTTGACGCCAAAATGATTCATGCGGCCAGTAATTATTTTGGTAACAATTTGAATAATGGACGTTTATTCCAAATATTCTTTTTTGATTTAGATATTTATACCAGTGAAGATTTGTAACTGGTAACTTAGTTAAAGTTTCATCCGCAGTGCGAATTGAAATCTTCAACGGTGTAAAATTGTAAAGGGTGCAATAAATTTGTAAGTAAGTCCATAATTATGAGATGTTTCCCAAATGCCAGATATTTTTAAAATAAAATTATAATTATGATTATTTTGAACAGTGGGTATATTTTGAAAAAGTTTAATAAACCCATTTTTTAATTGCTCTATTATTTTGAATTGAGGTATTTTATTTTCGATATTAATATTTTTCAAAATATTTTCTTCAATAAATTTTATTTTTTCAAGTAAATTTTGATGACCCTCACTATTTACGTTAAAAATGTATTTATATTTATTATAATATTTTTCACATATTATATCATTTAAAGTAATTAATAAATAAATTCCATTAAATACTGCAGTATGATTAGAATAAAGAATTCTAATAAAATTACCATCATTCATGATAGTATTTTTAATAGGATCGCAAAAATATACATATTTTTCATTATATTGAGATAAATTTAAAACTATATTCATATTATTTTTTTAATATTGTAATTATTATTATAACAATAATTTGTTTTTAAATAAATATGTTTTATGTTTTATTATTAAATAAAGAATAATTAATTATTATACATAAATGAAATTTTATGAAACCCATTTTGAAGAATATATAAGTGAAAATCAGAGAGAAAATTTACATCCAAAATTGAGTAAATTATATGAAAATTTTCCAAAAAAAATGGATGATTTAAAAAACCTGATTTTTTATGGTCCTAGCGGGGTAGGTAAATACACACAAATGTTAAAATCGATTAAAAAGTACAGTCCAACAGATTTAAAATATGAAAAAAAATTGAGTCTAGTGTATAATAGACAACAGTTTTTTTTTAAAATAAGCGATATTCATTATGAAATAGATATGTCTTTATTGGGTTGTAATTCAAAATTACTATGGCATGATGTATATTTACAAATAATTGATATAGTGTCAACAAAGACAGATAAGATAGGTATAATTGTTTGTAAAAATTTTCATGAAATACATAATGAATTACTGGATAATTTTTATAGTTATATGCAAAAGAATTGTGCAACGTCAATTGATATAAAATTTGTATTACTTACTAAAGAATTGAGTTTTATACCAGATAATATATTGAATTGTTGTGAAATAATACATATAACTAGACCTACGGCTACTAATTATGTTAAATGTTTAAAAAATAAATTACCTGCAAATCTAAAATTAGAGAATATAACAAATATTAAGAATTTACACATGTACAATGAAAATTTGATGTTGTCGTATAAAATAATATCAAATAAAGTAATTGATAATATTATAAATTTTAATGATATTCAATTTATGAAATTTAGAGATATAATATATGATTTCCTAATATACAATTTAGATATAACCGACTGTATTTGGTATATTTTGAGTAAATTAATTGAACAAAAAGTAATAAAACAAACTCATATTTCACGTGTAATGATAAAAACGTACTGTTTTCTGCAATATTACAATAATAATTATAGACCTATTTATCATTTGGAAAACTATTTTTTAAATTTAGTTAAAATAATTCACGATTTATAAATATATATTTTTACAAATTAAAAATATCTAGAATTAAGTGTTCTAATATTCATATAACTTTTATTATTATATCTATCGCGAATTGCTGATTTATTATTATTTAACGCATTCAAAATAATTTGTTGAGGTTGAACAATTGGGTAATTAGCTAGAGTTAATTGTCCATAACCATGAAGAGTCTTTGGTACACCACGCCAATATGTAATAGCACTAGTACGTATATGTCCCATTTATATATAATGAAAATATTAAAATATAAAAAAATAAAGAGATTACAATACAACCGTCAATATTATTTTTAATTATGGATATAAAAAAGGCGTTAGAAATTTTAGAAATAGAGACTACACAAATAGATTATAAATATTTAAAAAAAAAGTATTATAAATTGGCACTTAGATATCATCCTGATAAAAATACAGGATCACCAGAGTCATGCGAAAAATTTAAAAAAATAAATGAAGCCTATCATTATTTATGTAAAGAATTAAATATAGTAGAGGAAAAAGATGAACATAATAATTTCGATAATGAAAATGAGAAAACAAATTCTACAATTTATATGGATTTACTAAACATGTTTATGCGAGGTGTTTTTGACGGTAAATATAATGAAATAATATTTAAAATAATTCAAGATATTGTATTAGGATGTAAAAAAATTTCATTAAAATTATTTGACGATTTAGATAAAGATACATGTTTAAAAATATATAGTTTTTTTGTAAATTATCATAAAATTCTTCATTTGAACGATTCTATCTTGTCAAAGATGAGAGAAATAGTCCAAGAAAAGTATTCAAATGTGTTGGTTTATAAATTAAACCCAAGTATAAATGATCTAATAAATAATAACATTTTTAAATTGAATGTATGTGATCAAATATGTTATGTTCCTTTATGGATAAATGAATCTTATTTTGAAGTACATGATTGTGAAGTTATAACTTTATGTGAACCAGATTTACCTAAAAACACTTCTATTGATGAATATAATAATTTATATATTGAGAGAAAGATTACCATGGATGATTTATATAATTTGATAGAAAATAATTTAATTATGCAAATAAATGTAGGTGATAAAATCTTTGAAATACCTACTGCTGAATTAAGATGTAAAAAGGAACAAATATATATTATTAAAAATATGGGAATTTTAAAAACCGATGAGTTAGAATTAACAACTAACTTAAAGAAGGCAGATATAATTGTTACAATAAAAATAGAATAAAAATACAATAAAATTAAAAATTATGTAAAACATTATATTATTATAATTTATAAAATGTCAGGATCAGGAAATCAATTATTAAGGAAAAATGTTATATTTAAATTTAAAACTAAATCTGGAAAAAATGCTTATTTATATAATAGTTCAATTCCTAATTTAAGTGGTTTTACATTTTACACAAATTTAGTTCAAAAATTAAACCCATATGCAAGTCAAAATCTGGAAAAGTTCAATAGGATTTATTTATATGCTGCACTTCCAGGGTCTAGAATTGGTTTAGCTAATCCAGCAACTAACCGTGAAACAGGAAATCAAAACTGCCTCAATTGTGTTTTTGAAAACGGTAGTTGTTGTGAAGCCGGTTGTGAAAATTGTTGTTTTTGTGATAATTGGACTGGTCAACTTAAATGTGGTTGTATTAAAGATAGTCAATGTGGTGCATGTTAGTAAATGAATTGTCCCATTTTAAATCTTCAAGAGTGTAAATATTAAATCAGATAATTTAAGAATTCAAATGAAATTAAGTGATAAAGATGACATAGAAGTTTTATCTTATTATGAAGATTTTAATAAAGTATTTGATAAAGATAATAATTTACCATTTATGTTACACCTTTTCTCAATTAAAATGCCCATATAAAAAAAAAATGATTTATTATAAATATAATTTATAATAATTATAAAATCAATTAATAACTTAACTAATTATGTTGCGTCGTAGTAAAAGAATTAATAATGATTATACTTGTAAGAAAATTGAATATCTTACAAATGAGCTTAAAATTTTTAAAAATAAAACACAACAAGAACGTATAAAATTTTTAAATCAATATTATATTTTCAGTTATTTAAATTTTTATGGATTACGCCATTATATCCATAATACAACAAATGGAAAAGAGAATTCATTTATTATTCATATCAAAACTTTAGAAAAAAAAGGATTTATATTTTTGGATGAAATTAGACAACTAGATTTTGTAGATTTTAAATTAGTAAAAGCACTTAAACAAAATATTGTAAAAACATGTAAAAAAATAAGAAATTATATTGATAGATATAATAACGATAAAAAGGAAACTTACATTTTGTTATCGTGTAGAATTGGATTTGATTTAATGAAACATATTAAATCTTATTTGTAAAATTTACACTACATAATGATTGGGCGTTTTAAATGAGAAAAGGTGTAAAAAAAATAATGGTATATTAAAAACGGACCATTTAGAATTAACTGCGTCATTTAAAAAAGCAGATATAATTGTAACTATTAAATTGGAATAAAATAGCAATAAAATAGCAATAAAATATAATAATAATATATGAAGATAACTTTATTCAATAAAAAAATATTATTTAAATTAGTGATTATAATTTTAATTATATTCACAATTTTAATAACTATCTTGGTTTTTACAAAAGATAGAATAGCCAATCCAAATAAAAAATATAATTTGAGAGATGATGGGGTTTGCATAATTAAAAATGTATTTAATAAAGATGAAATAGATTATGTAAAAAATAAGTGTATCGAAAACGATTATTATAATGCAAAGAAATTTTTATTAGACAATAAAAAGTTAAAAAATAATGTAAATAATATGATTAATGAAAAAGATTATATATTTCAAGACTATATTTGGGTAATAAAAAAATCAAGTGTCCATACTTGTCACCGCGATAATAATGGTGATTTTTTTAATAAAGGACAAAAACATCCATCCTATACACTATTGATATATTTAGAGGATATGGATAAATGTCTAGGTGTAATTCCATCAAGTCATAAAAATGTAAATTCTTATAATATAAATTTAAATAATTCAGTATTAAATTTATTATGTAATAGTGGCGATGCCATTTTATTTAATGCAAATTTGATACATGTAGGTGCTTTAAATATTAAACCAGATAATTTAAGAATTCAAATGAAATTAAGTCATAAAGATGACATAGAAGTTTTATCTTATTATGAAGATTTTAATAAAGTATTGGATAAAGATAATAATTTACCATTTATGTTAAAAAAAATACAAAAAAATGCAACCTGTATGTTTCCAGGAATATCAAATTTAACGCAAAGTGAGAATATAAAAACGGCTCGAGGAAGTGACAATGGGGCAAATATTGGAATATTTCAAAAAATATTCTCTTATCTATTTTATGGAAACGCTAATTTTTATGATCTACCTAATGCTTTTTAGTTTTACAAAAAATATAGGAAAAAAAATATAGGAAAATAAATTAAAAAAGATATACAATTTTAATTTATTTAAATTACATATAAATTACATACAAATTACATATAAATTACATACAAATTATATTTTTTAGATAATTTATACGTCAGTTTTCTTCTTAACAACACGCTTCTTGACTACTACCTTTTCTTCAACAACCGGAGGAGGTGGAGGTGCGACGGCAACAGCAGCAGGTTCTTCTACTTCTTCAGCATCTTCTTCTTCATTATCGCTATCTTCTACTACGGTTGATGCAGCAACTTCACATTCTACTAGATGATCATCTTTAACTGCCTGTGTCTTCAATTTCTCCTTGTCTTGTGGTTTTAATTTAATATGACATGTGCCTTGTAATTGTTCTCTTGGTTTCTGAACAACTGCTTGTACTAACTTGAAACTAGCACTAAACTTGCCATTTACAAACCAAATTCCTGCAAATTGAATGAGGCAAGCAATATTAGATCCCTTTTTTAAGTAATCTAGAGGCGATACATTAGGATTTTCACTACTAGGATATAATCTATCAGAATCCTCATCATAAATTTCACATTTCCATGTACCATCCCATTGAGGTAATTTTAATCGTATTGTAGGTTGCTTATTATAATCATATTCGCCAGTTTGTTTATCTTTGGGGTATTTAACTAGTGGTGAAAATAATTCTTCTATGATTTCTGCACTTTTATGAACTTTTCCAAACCATTCTTTAGAATAAATTAATGCATCTGCCTTAATTTTATCTTCAAATTCCTTCATATTTTTCAAAAATGCTACAGTGTCAGGTGTTTTATATTCTTCACCTGGAAATTGTAGTGATAATTCGAACTTACCATTTCCCACATCTTCACCCTCTTTTTTAAAATCACTTGCTCCCCATGTTAGCATAAGTGGGGTTGATAAAGTAAGAGTTGTTTTAGTTGTTTTATTTAATATATTAACTGATTTACCTCCTTGAGCGTGAACCTTAGGAGATGTGTACATAACATTTTGAACATTAAATTGAGTGCCGTCAACGATTCTGTCTGCCATTTTATAAGTATGATTTATACTATTGGTATATCTTTAAATCAATTTTTTTTTTAATTAAAAAATAAATTAAAAGCATTCTTCATAACAAACTATAAAAGCATTTGAATTTACCATTTATTTATATTTATTTATTTATAAAACTATTCAAAGATTTATATTTAATATATATATAAATATTAATAATACAAATAAAATGAGTGCAATTGAAGAATATATGAATAATATAATAAATAAATGTGAGAAGACTATACCAATAAATAAGAAATTATTGAAAATCGATACTAGCGAACCATGTATATTAAATATACACAATTATAATGATTTGACTAGATACAATTATAACATTCAGCAATTAAAAAAGAATGCAAAAATATATAAATTAAAGATGAGTGGTAATAAAAACGAGTTATTAAACCGAGTTTATACATTTCTGCATTTATCGTCATATATTATAAAAATACAAAAAATATTTAGAGGATTATTAAATAGAAAATTTCTCTCTTATTTTGGTCCGGCCTGTAAAAACAGAAAAATTTGTACAAATGACATGGATTTTGTTACCTTGGATGATTTAAAAGAGTTGCCATATACACAATTTTTTAGTTATAAAGATATTGATAATTTTATTTATGGTTTTGATATTTCATCGATATACAATTTGATTTTTAAGAAAAGTGACACAATTGATAATAGTAGAATTGGTGGAATTAATCCTTATAATAGAAATAAGATTCCGAGTTTTGTAATGATAAATTTAAAAATGATAATAAGATTAAGCAAAATATTAAAAATCAAGATAAATCTAGATTTTGATACAAGTGTAGGAGAAATATCAAATGAAAAGACAGTGGAAATGCGAACCATATCTTTATTTCAAAATATAGATTCTTTGGGAAATTATAGCTCGCCCGACTGGTTTCTCTCTTTGAATAGAACTCAAATAGTAAAATTCATGAGAGAACTAAGTGATATTTGGAATTATCGGGCTCAATTATCTATGGAAGTAAAGGGACATATTTGTCCACCCCATGGAGAACCCTTTAGAAATATTAACATTTCATATATTTTAAACGAAAATAATTTAGTAAATATTAAAAAAAAGGTTTTGGATGTTTTAGAAAATTTCGTTAATAATGGGGTGGATCGTGATAGTAAATCTTTAGGCGCCTACTACGTTTTAGGTGCATTAACTTTAGTAAATGAATCTGCAGCAACTTCTTTGCCATGGTTATTTCAATCTGTAGCCTACTTTTAATTTTTATAAGTTAAAATTTAATTTAATTACCTATATTATGCTCACAAAATATATTATTTGCGTTAAATCACTTAAAAAGTAATTATTTAGATATAGTATAATAAGATGGTTAAACAAACTAAATCTAAGACAGAGACTGAACCAGTCCAAAGTGCTTCTGTTGAAACTCCTGTTGTTTCAGCACCAAAAGAGAAGAAGTCAAAGACTCCAAAGACTCCAAAGACCTCAAAGGCCGAACCTGTTGCAAGTGCTCCAGTTGTTTCTGAAGTTGTTGATGTTGCTCCAACACAAGAAGTTGTTGCTGATGGCGAAGTTCCTCTTACTGATTTATCAGTTGAATTTGTTGCAAAATTACAACAAGCATCAGTTCTTCTTTCATCATTAAAAGGTGAATTCAAAACAATTGAAAAGAAGTGGACTCGTGAATTAAAGATGTCTCAAAAGCAAAGTTTAAAGAGAAAGAGAAAGGCTGGAAACCGCGCTCCATCAGGGTTCGTAAAACCAACCCGCATTTCTGATGAACTTGCCAAATTCCTTGATAAACCTGCAGGTGCCGAAATGGCTCGTACCGATGTAACCCGTGAGATCAATCAATACATCCGTACTCACAGTCTACAAGACAAGGATAATGGTCGCAAGATCAATCCAGATACTAAACTGGCTGCACTATTAAAGTTAAAAAAGTCAGATGAATTGACTTATTTCAATCTTCAAAAGTATATGAGTCCTCACTTTGCTAAGGCCACCAAGGAAGTAGTTAGTGCCTAATTCTACTTTTAAGAAAAGTAGAGCAAAAACACTTTTAAGAAAGTATAATAAAAATAAAAATTTTGGCGCCACCTTTATTTAAGGTGGTTTGTAACTTGTAAAATATAATATAATATAATATTTTTATTATATTTTATATTTTTATATTTGAGTTTTATAATATATTATTTTATATAATAAATTTATATGTATATAAATTTATTTGATAGAGGAGATAGATTAGGTTCAAACATTATAAGTTATATATCACAAATATTATATGCCCATAAAAATAATTATTTTATTAGATTTACTAAAAAGAAGGAAGAATATAGATATCATAATTCTATTTTTGTAAAAACATTATTTAATTATGTTGAAATTTATAATGAAGAATTAATTAAAAATAATATTTTGAATGATGATAATTTTGTTTTTTTTGGGAGTTGCCACGATTTAGTGGTTACTACTAATTCTTCAATTCAAAATTTAAATGTTGATTTAATTACTTATTTCAATGATAATATTTATGAAAAAATAGAAACAGATTTTAAAAATATGATATTGTCATATAATTATAATATTACTTTTGATGTAAATAAAACAATATTAGTTCATTTAAGATTAGAAGATGTTGCAGATCGTAGTGACTATGATGGATCAATATGCTCAAATTATTATAGAAATAAGGTAGAAAAAAAAGAATATTGCGATTGTGGTATTTTTCTTGGAGATAAAATAAATAAACAATCGCCTTTATCCAAATTAAAATTAGAAACTATTATAAATAAGGCAATCCAAGAATTTAGCAATCATAAAGTAATATTGGTTACTTCTCCAGGGTCAGATACATCTTTTTTGGATTATGAAGTTATTAAAAATGAAGACGAAAATTTAGATTTATACTTACTAACAATGTGTAACGTAGTTATTTTATCGAGAAGTACATTTTCTTTAACATCAATGTTTTTTAATAATAAAAAAATAAAATCATATATTCCTTTATGGGGTCATTTTGTTTGTTGTGGTTTAGATACAATATATGATAAAAATGATAAATCCAAAATTGAATATTTTGTATAAACATACAACAAATTATGTATATTTATTTTAATTTATATAATAATATTTTAATATAATAATAATATTATATAATATTTTTATGAAAAAAGTTTTATCATTTTCACTTTGGGGAGATAATCCAACTTATAATATAGGTGCTATTAAAAATGCTGAATTGGCCCAAATATATTATCCTGAATTTGAATGTTGGTTTTACATTCATAAAGAAACAGTTCCTTCTTCAACAATCGAAGAGTTATCAAAATTAAGTAATACAAAAATTATTTTGAAAGAAGGAAACTTAAATGATTGTAAACCTATGATGTGGAGATTTGAGGCAATTGACGATCCTGATGTAGAAGTAATGATGTCAAGAGATACAGATACCCGTATTTTAGAAAGAGAGAAACTTGCAGTTGAAGAATGGTTAAATTCAGGGAAATTATTTCATATAATGAGAGACCATCCTCATCATTCTTTTAGCATTTTAGGTGGAATGTTTGGAACAAAAAAAATACCTGATTTAAATTGGCTTCCTATAATGTCAAATCATCATCAATCAGGTTATAGAAATTACGACCAAGATTTTTTAAGGGATTATATATATCCATTAATAGTAAATAATTCGATAATTCATGCATCATTTCATAAGAAAGAAGGTCATGTCAAAGATTTTCCTATTAATTTTGACAGTGAATACCGATTTGTAGGTGAATATTTATATCACGATGAAACAAGATCAATTGAACATATCAATATTTTGAAAAATGCTTTATAATAATTTAATTTATTATGGAAATATAAAACCATCTTCTTTCAAAATAGTTCTCATATCATTATAATTAACTGCTCCATTTATTATTTTTATATTTTCAAAAGAAATAAATTCTTTATTGTTCTCCATTTTATCCAAGTCAAATAAATGAAATATATTAATTAAATTATCCAAATCATCTACATCTATATAGTTTGAGTTTTGTAACAACCAATTATAAAAATCATAAACAATTACATTTTTTTGATTTTTATATTTATTGAAATACTTCAATGTAGTGTATAAATCATGTTTTTTATTATTTTTATTACTTTTATCCAGGTTATAATCTGTGCCCGATAATATGCAAATTTCTTTTAATTCTTTTAAACTAATATCTAGTGTTTTTAGAATATTTTTGGTATCATATAAAACTACTGTATGGTGCAATAAACTTAAATACCGCAATACATTTTTACATCCGTAGGCAAACATATCCATATCCTCACTCATGCAACCCCATACTTTTCCATTAACATTCAATAGAGCACATAATTTATCGGCTTCGCCAGGTGCCTCATAATACGTCATTCCATAATATTTAATCAAATTTTTGACTGTTTGAATTTGTTCCCTGGAAATATGAATAAATTTTTTTTTCAAGACATCCATATTATTAATAATATCTTGACGTTCAGTTTCTTCAATATCTATATTATTTTCTAGTGTTTTTTTTAATACCATGAACTCTTTTTCTGCACGATTTTTTTCTTCTCGTCGTTGAATCAATAGTTCTTTTTTTTCAGCAGGCGACTTTCCATCAAAAATGAAAACTGGTATGATATTATAATATTTGAAAATTGAAAGCATCAAATACATATTTTCAATTAATTGATCATCCCCAATAAATTTATACAAATAAATACTAATATCTACTGAAATTTTCTTACCAGATAATTGTGAAAGGTTTATCATTTTAATACAGTTGTTTTTATACATACATTCTTCTCGAAAATATTTATTCAAATAACGAATTCCCATTATTTCTAATTATTTTTACTTATTTATAAAAATACATAAATTAAAAATAGTTTCATTTTTATTATATAAAAATAAAGTTATATATATTTATTAAATTAAAATATATAAATAAATAATATTATGTTATTATTAAATGGATTCTTCAAGTAATTTTGATATTATAATACCTTTAGGTGCAACTTGTAATATTAGTCTTTTATTACAAAATTTAAAAATTAAAAAAGAAACATCTTTATTTGAATGGTTTATTTCCAATAAATTAAATAATATAACAAATGTATTATCTAAAATTGTAAATAAAACTGATTATGATATTATACAACAAAAAAATGATACACAGATATACATAGGCGAAGAAGATATTTTTTCATCTCATTATAATATTGAAAATTTTAAACCCATATATGAAAGAAGACGTGATAGATTATTAGATTGTATTAAAAATAATTCAAGAATATTATTTGTTAGATTTGAAGGAAATACCAATATATATAGTCCTATTGATATTGATGAATTTATCAATGTAATAAAATCTATTAATCCTAAAAACGAAGTAATAAAATTATTTCTTATATCTCCAAATGAAAATGAATTAAAACATCCTGATTTAATAAGTAAATTTTACAATAAACACCATGAAGATTCATATTGTAAAAGTAGAGAAATTAACGAACTTTTTGTAAACACCTTAAATGAAATTGGTTATAATATAAATACTATATATGATATTTCTTTTAATGACATGTTAATTAATTAGATATAATTAAGTTATTTGTAAAATAAAATAATATAAATAATATATATAATATGATTAGATTAACTGATTTTACAATTGAAGAAAATGAATTAATAACACATGAAAAAATATTTCGTTTTTGCAATGATAAAAAAAATGAAATTTTACATTATATTAAAACAGATTTTATAAAATATAGAAATGGTAATATTGTTACAATAAATAATTGGAGGGATTTAAATAAACAAATTGATCTAAACAATGTGCAAATTTTAATATCTGGACATTCTGATTATGAAATATCAAATAACGAATTAGATATTTTAAATAATAATAATTTAAAAATATGGATTGCCCAAAATAAAAATATACAACATGCTAAATTATTTTCATTACCATTAGGTTTAACTAATGGAGAAGAACCAACTGATCTACACCATTTAATTGGAAATTTACAAAAAAACTTTTGTTTAATTCCGAAAACACCAAAAAATATTACAAATCTAGTTTATATGAATTTTTCAATAGAAACATTCCCGAATGAAAGACAAAAAGTATATGAATTATATAAGAATAAATCATGGGTTACAAATGATGTTTATGAAATATCTGAAAATGGTATTATTAATTTTTTAAACAAAATTTACTCGCATAAATTTGTTTTTGCCCCAAGAGGAAATGGAATTGATACACATCGCTTATGGGAATCATTGTATTTAAGATCCATTCCTATAGTAAAAAAATGTATAGGAATGGAAGATTTTTATGATCTACCTATTTTATTTGTAGATGATTGGGAAAATATTACGGAAGATTTTTTAAATGAAAAATATCAAGAAATAATGTCAAAAGAATATCCATTGTATAAATTAAAAATAGGTTATTGGTTTGAAAAAATATCAAAATTACTTGAAGAATAATAATATATAAATAATAATATCTTATAAATAAATAAAATAATTTTCTATTATTTTGTTATCAATATTCAATTCATTATAAATTTCGCAAATATTTTTTTTTGAAAAACAAACCAATTTTTTACATTCATCATTAAATTCTTCATAAATCAATATTGTTGGATCGTATTCAAAATAGTTTTTTAAACTTTTATTATTTTTTTTATTACATAATATAATTAACTCATCAAAAAGAAATGAATAATATTTAATTATATTGAATAAATCTTTATCTTGAATCATGTAATTATTTATATCAAAAACTATTCTTAAAATATTATAACCTTTTTGCTCTTTTAATAAAGAATTAGAAACATAATTAATTTTATTTTTAATTCTAAAACGAACATCATTTGCCTCAATACATTCTTTGCATTTAATTAAATAATCTTCATTAGAAATATTAGAATCTCTCAATATGTCCATCATATCCCATATATCTAAATTAATTTGTTTCATTATTTTATAATACATATTGTATTTTTCAACAAAATCCTTCAATTTCTCATATAACATATCAAATTCTATTTTAACTTCAACACGTCTATTATCTTTAATTTTATCGTATTTTATGTTTAAAATAGTTAATTTATCAATAGCTTCTCCCAATGACACAGGTAAATATAAAATATTATTCATTATAATATTTTATATAAAAAATAATTTATAATATTAAACTAGTTTATATTTCATAAGAATATGATTAGAATTTCTAAAATATTCGATGAAATTATTTTTACTGTATAATTTAATTGCATTTTCATTTTCAATATCAACAGATAAATGAATTTCATTTATAGATTGCAATAAACAATGATTTTTAATATAATTAATAATTTCATTGCCATAGCCTTTTCCTCTATAATTATCATTTAAATAAATTCCAAACCAATATTTATCATTATCATGATCATAATCTATATGTGAATAACCAATAATATTGTTATTAGTGTTTTTTATTAAAATAGTTAGTAAATGATTTTTTATAATATCTTCTGTTCTTTTATTAAAATAACGAAAATAATTACTATTTATTTGATTAATATAATCTTTTAATAAATTTTTATTCTCTTGTTTTACATCAATAATAAATAAATTATGTTTTAAATAAAAGATGTGTTTTTTAATGCATTCTACAATATATTGTTGTGTTTCATAAGTTATATTTGGTGACGATGGAATCATAATAATTTCATTATTTAAAATATATGGAATATCATCATTAAATTTTATATCTTCTAAATGCTTATGACTATTAATGGGATAAAAAAATGGTCTTGTATCAATATTATTTTCTTTGAAAAATTCATAAATTTCCTTTTTACTTTTAGTATTATTTACTAATCTTAACGAAAATATCCAATCAGCACTTCCAGTATTACATTCTTTTTGATAAACTTTTATAAAACCTTCATTAATTAAAGGTTGTAATAATTTTTCATAATTTTCAAATATTTTTCTTTTATTATTCAAAATATTTTGAATATCATTTAGTTGATCATATAAAAATGCACCTTGTATATTAGTCATTCTGTAATTAAAAGCATGTGTATCATGTAAATATCTTTCATTTGATAAACCTTGTGAATATGCTTTTAAAATATAATTATATATATCTTGATTATTTGTTAAAAACGCACCTCCTTCACCTGTAGTAATTATTTTGTTACCATAAAAAGATATTGAACTGCATAAAGTCCCTTCAAAAGTTCCAGAATATATTCCTTCATATTTTCCAAATAAACCTTCACAATTATCTTCAACAAATATAATATCAGGACGTATATTTTTTAATCTAGGGACATTTACAATATTTCCTAAATTATGAACAATTAACATTGCTGAATCTTTGTCCAAAGATTTTATATATTCTTCATCGGTATTAATATTCCAAGTAAATAAATCCATTTTCAATACTTCGACGAAATCCTTGGAATATTCTGTAAATAAACTATTCCATGCGGCTACATAACAATTATTTGGAATATATATCTTTTTAATATTTGGATACTTAAATTTTAATGACAAAAATAAACAATGCGTAGCACACGTACCATTTGCCATTAAAATAGAGTATTTACAATTTAATATTTCTTTTAATTTATTATTTGCTTTATTAATATATTCACCATGATTTGAAATCCAACCTGAATTAATAGAACTCAATGCTGAGTATGAATATTTTTTTATTTCTGGTTCATAAATTGATATCATAAAAATTATTATATTAAATTATATTAATAAAATATAATAATGTAAACGTTTAATATACTATAGTAAAAATCATTTATTACCTTGAAAATATTTTAACTTCTGTCGCTTTTAATCTATTTGTTTTATATAAAGGTAATACTATACAAGAAAAGCAAGAATCAATGACATAAATTTTTTGTGAGTTTTTAATTATATCAATATAATGTGCAACTGGAATATTTATATATTTATTAACTATATTATATTTAAAATCATTTTCATCGTAACAATTTTTATTAGCACAAATTATAATTGTTGTTTCGTCATCTTTATATTGATTAATTATATGGTCTATATCAATTTCTCTAATACTTGATTTTGTATGTACAAATACAATAGTATAATTTATAATTTCTTCATAATATTTTTTACTCATAATAGAACTGTTAATATCAAAATATTCATAATAAATACTTAAATCTAAATTAATATCTTTATAAAAATTTTCTATAAAATTATAATCCGTAGTATAATTCTTATTTGATGGTTTATAGTTAAGTAATTCATCATGCGTTATAATAGAGTTAATATATGATTTATGATATCCTGAAATAAATAAATTTACATCATTATCTATATTCTTAGCATTTTCTAAAATTTGTTTACATTCTTCAAATTCATTATAACCCTTAAATGTAACAATATTAACAGATTTATTTTCATATAATAATTTCACATTATTTTCATTATTTTCTCTGCATAAAAAATATATTACTTCATAATATTGTAATAAAAAATTTACTGCACCAATCATTGTTATATGATCTCCCAATCCGTTATGTGATAAAAAATATGCGCTTGTTTTTTTATTAATCATTTATATATTAAATATTATATTTTTATCCAATTTTTATTAAATAATATATATATATAGGTAATTTCTGTTCAATAGCACCAAATGTTAATATATATTTAGGAGGTAATTATAGAACAAATTGGGTTACAATCTATCCATTTGGACATAAACATCAAGATGTATTTACTAGTTTCAATGGTGTAGGTCATCCGTCTACGAAAGGTGATGTTCATATAGGTAATACTGTATGGATTGGAGCAAATGTAACGATAATGTCTGGTGTGACTATTGGAGATGGTGTCGTTATAGCAAATAATAGTCACGTACTAAAGAATGCAGAACCATATAGTTTAATAGGTGCAAATCCTGCAAAATTAATTAAATTTAGGTTTACTCCAGAACAAATAGAAAAATTATTAGAAATTAAATGGTGGTATTGGGATGATAAAAAATAAATAAATTTACACCATTATTATGCAATAATAATATAGATGACTTTATTAATTCTGTTAAATAATACAAATATGAAATTCGTTTTTTAAATAATATATTTATATTTATATATTATATAAAATGCACGGTCAAGTAGTAGATTTTACTTTATTTGTAAAAAAAATTTTCCCAGATTTTTTTTTAAATAAAAGAGTTTTAGACGTTGGTTCTGGAGATATTAATGGAAATAACAGATTTTTATTTGAAAATTGTGAATATGATGGAAATGATGTTATGCCTGTAAACAATGTTACTATTGTTTCAAAAACAAAGGATTTACCCTTTCAAGACAACACATTTGATGTAATTATTTCAACAGAATGTTTTGAACATGATCCAGAATATAAAGAATCATTAAATAAAATTTACAAAATGTTAAAACCAGATTGTTTATTCTGTTTTACTTGTGCTTCAACAGGAAGAGCAGAACACGGTACAAGAAAAACAACCCCAACAGATTCTTATGGAACAATTGGTAATTTAGAAGACATGTCAGATTATTACAAAAATCTTACAGAAATCGATCTAAATGAAGTATTACCATTAAACGAATTATTTTCAGTATGGGATTCATATTATAATAGTGAAACCAAAGATTTATATTTTGTAGGAATTAAAAAAGGAAGTTTAAGTTTTGATAGTTTAGAAAAATATGTGAATAATTTTGTAACTAATACCTCAACTAATATCAATGTTTAAAATAAATATATATTTAAAAAAATTGAAATACTATTCAATAATATACTAAAAAGTATTTAATATATTATTGAACAATGCTAACCCGTAGTCAAACCAAACAACCTTTAGAAAAGGTTGTGCCAAATGTTCTACCCTTAGAAAAGGTTGTGCCAAAACAACCTTTACATAATTTTGCTCCACTTTTTCAAAAAGTAGATATCGATTTCGATGAAGCAAGTAACGCCTGGAAATCTAATAAAAAATCAACAGGAAACGGATGTTATAAATATATATGCATAAAAATTACAAAAACCGGAAAACAATGTAAAAATGATAGTTTACGTAATTGTGACTATTGTAGATTTCATAATAAATAAAAAATTCGAAATAACCTATCCCAATTCACAAATAGTCATTCTTAAATTAGATAATAAAAATGCCCTCATTTTTTTTGTAATATTATCAGAAATATGTAATTTATTAATAAATTTTTTAGTATTTTCAATATTTTCAAGCATATTTTTTTTCTTATAATGTTGACTAATAAATTCACAAAACTTATTCTGATTGCTTATTGTCTTTTTAAATGCAATCAAAGACATATTATTTTTCTCACACCACAATAAAAAATCCTGATAATTATTCATTAATATTGTTTTAATAACATAATAAGCCAGGACATTCGTTTTCTCTTTATATAATGTATTGCGAACTATTTTACTATGATTATCATTTGAATACAAATTTTTATAATCCAAACCCATAAAATTCAGTGTTTTTACCAATTGAAAGAAACTATAACTCCTCTCAAAATTAATTAAAACTTCGGTATGTTCTAAGAATTCTCTCGTATCTTCTTTGTCATTGAGTAAATGAAAACTACAAAAACAACAATTAATTATTTCAGCCCAAAATTCGCTGTAAGCTTCGTAAGCATTTACAAATGATTTCACATTAAATATTGATAACAAATAATCATGACAATTATCATTATTCATATCAGAAAAATCCAATCCAAAATTATGAAATGTTTCGTGTATGAAAACTTTAAACCATTCTTCCTTTCTAAAAATAACAATTTCAGAATCTTTTGGACATGTTGTTGTAAATGCTGTATTCACATGTGTTTCATCTAATATATAAATATTAGAACTAGGCAAATTTTTCTCTAAACTAGTAAAATAAAAATAGATAACGAGAGAACTAGCACAAGTTTTTGAAGAATATAAATTTAAAACATATAACCACATGATAATATTATCGACATATTTATTGAATTCATTTAATTTTATTTCGATATTTGTTTCTTCTACTATAAACAACACTTTACAATTACGACCTAAAATAGAAAAATTATATGTTATTTCAGAAAAACTCATTTCATCTATATGTTTTCTTACAATTTCAGGAAAACTTTTAAAATTGAAGTTTTGTGGTTTGGTAATTTCAAAGGAACTATTGATTTTTTTAACATTAAAATTATAAATATTGTTTTTATTTTTGTTCGATTTCGTTTTTTGTAGAAATAGATAAGCGTGAAAAATATCTTGGTAGAGTTTTAATAAAATCGTATTTGTTTTTCGTGTGTTTTTAAGATAATGTATATATTTATTTTTTACAAAAAAAGATATTAATTGTTTACTTTTATTCGTAAATTTCATATTATCTAGGTTATTAATATAAAGTATATATTTTTATATATTTTATATTATTTTACAAATTACATATTTACAAAATTACATATTGGAATTAGAATTAACTTTTATTTTATTTCTTATTATCATTAAATCATCGTATACAACAGGTTCACTACCTTTTCTATTATATGTTAATTTCGCCTCTTTAGTATTTAATAATAATTGCTTAAGATGTTCATTTTGCGTAAATTTTGCATATTGTGCATTATATAATTCTTGTTTATTTCGCTTTCCATAAAAATCAGGATCTAATTTGACTTCTTTTGGACGCAGCAATTCCCCTTTATATTTACCATTTTTACTTCCGGCCGATTTGGCCATCTCGGGATTTTTGGATAATTCTGTTCCAGAATCAAGAGAAAAACTTAAATAAAATTCTGGGTTTGATTTTTTGAATTTTGAAGCTTCATAAAAATGTTCTACACTAGCCCATTTATGATTATCAAGAGTAAATTCTTGTACCCATGAATTATCTAACTTCTTTCGCCAATCGGGTATATTAGCCAATTCAACAAAATCCTTTAATTTATCATTTGGAATTTTCTCTCCTGACCCTTTACCAGGCAAAGGTTTATTAAAAGAATTAGAATAAAATGAGAACACAATATTATCATCATAAAACCCTCTTAATTTGGCTTCAGACAATTCATCATAAACAGACAAATTTTTTTCACTACTAATATGTTGTTCTGTTTCTAAAGTAGATTTAAATTTTTGAAAATCAGGTATTAACGCAAATGGTCCAGCATTTTTTTCCAAACATTTGTCGACAATTTTCTTTTTGATATCATATGGTATTTCTTTAAATTTAAAGATCATTTTCTTCTTATATCCTACTAATTTATAGTGGGATCCAGTATAATCGACTATAATATAAAATTCAGGACTAAAAATACCTTTGTTTTCCAAATATTCATCGTTTAATTGTCCACATAACACAACATTTTTTTTATCTCCAGATTTATAGGCTTCATGTGATAATATGATAAATTTGATATTTAAAATTCTTTCTAACGTAGAAATAGTCCACGTTTCAGCCCAAAATTGACAAGTTCGTATTTTCTTTTTAAATTTATCTAACGTATCTATTCCTTTCATGAATTTAAATTCATTTAAAATTTGTCCTGTAATTTTTTTCTCTTCTACTTTTTTATCATGTTCGGCTTTTACTTTTTTGGCTTCTTCTGATACATATTTTTTTTCATTTCGATCCAATGTATTTGCAAATTTTTCCTGCATTTGTCTATACATAATGGCGAGTTCTTTGATTTTATTTGTTTCTTCAACTAAAGACTGATTATACATATCAAAATTATCCTTATAATTCATGAAAATTTTTTCATTTGCTTCATCTGATAATTTTTTACGTAATTTATTTACAGAAGTTTGTTGAGCTATACTAGAAAATGCATCACGAATAGTAGCAAATAAACAATCACCTCCTCCTTCATTATCAGTTATAGAATAATAATTATTTCCCATATATTTTTGTACCCAATTATCAGACAAGTTTTCTTTGTATTTTTCTTTTATATCTTTGGCTTTTTTGTAGGTTTCTTCTGAAAGTAGCGGAGGAATGGGTACTCCTTTTGTTAATATGAAAATATCTTCTCTCTCTTTTGGTATTTGATAAGTCTCAATATCAATAGTTTCTGCAACCTTTTGTTTTTTGTTTTGTCCTTCCTCTCCTTCTTCGTTTTCATCATCTTCAGCATCTTCATTCTCTTCGCTTTCTATGATTTCTCCTTCTTCTTTATCAATACCTTCTTTTCTTACTAAAGGAACATCTGGTACCATTCTTAAGTCTTCCAAAAAATCTTTCGTAACAAATTTATAAATCAAAGGTTCGGACAATTTTTCAATATCCAGATTATTGGATTCATCCAAATAACTTATATAATTACTGGCTTCAATCTCATATAAACCAATTTGGACAACCTTATTATTGGTTTTCACTAAATAAATTGGAAAATACATGATATTTTTGTCTTCAAAAGTATTTTTAGCATTTCCTATAGCAATAATCACATCGACTCCTTTAATTTCTAACTGATAAAGAGAATCAACTTCTGTATTTAAATCATCACTATCAACATTTTTTAATTCAGGATAACTAACAGTTTCACTAATTTTTGATAATACCATAACTTATAAATATATTAAATAATATAAATATTTAATATTTTTTACCAAATAACATATTTTTTCATAAATTTGTCGTTTTTTAATTCGCTCATAAAATACCAAAATTGTTGTCTTTTATATACAATTTCTATATTAGCACTATTCTCTTCGAAATCAATTAAAAAATTGATAATTTCGGGTTTTTTAAGTTTACTTACTTTAATATCTTTCGATATACCATAATAATCACATATTTTAATTAATTCTTTTACATTATATTCCATTTCATAGACCAATTGTTTTGTTAATATTTTAGATTCACTATCATGTCCAAAATTATTTATATTGGAATTAGTATCACCCAATAAATAGTAATTAAGTTGGGTATCTTCTATTTCTTTTAATAATAATTCTAATTCTGCATCATCATTGTTATTATTTTTATTATTATTCTCGCCATTTTCATTATTTTCGCCATTTTCATTTGTTTCATTTATATCAAAATTAATATTTTGACTATTATTCTCTTTATTATTATTTGCAGAAATCATTTATAATATTATTTTAATTGTATTTAAATATTTTAATTACATATCAATTAAATCCATAAACTTGAAAATAGATTTATTTGTTAAACTTAAGTAATTTTTTGTTTTACTATGAGCTAATTTATAAATAAATTCATTAACATTTATACCATTATTTAAATCATAATCTATATCATCAAGCATAAATATTTTTTTTTTATATAATATAGCTACGTTTTCTGTAAGTTCATCAACCTCATTTTTTTTATTATCCTTACTAATATAATCATTAATTTGATTTAATAAATTTTTGGTAATATTTATTATTTTATCTTTTGAAATAATATCATTATTCATTAAATTAATAAAGAACGCTGCCAGAGACTTTCTTTTTTCGTTATCCTTATTAATTTTACAAAATTTATCATAATCTACACTAGGTTCGACATATTCAATAATATCAAATAAACTGAGAAATTTATTAAAATTTTCTTCAAAAACTTTCAACATAATATCATATTTTTGAATTAATTCTGTGTATAAATCAGCATATATTTTAGAATAAAATCTATTAGTAGAAGCAATTTCAAATATAATTGTTACAACCTTTAATATTTCATGACTAGTACAATTATCATTAAATATTTGATCAATACTTTCAATTATTTTCACTTTAATATCTGTAAAATTTTTATCAGACAATTTATTCATATTTGAACGTAAAATATCTATTTTGCCATCCAAACCATCTTTTTCTTCGATTTTTGTAGTTTGAAAAGTTCTCAACGCTTCCCAATCAGAATCATTTAATATTTCAATAACATTACCACGTTTTTTTTTATTTCCCAAATTATTTTTTTTATTAAAATCACTTCCTTCTTTTACATTTAAAGAATTATTGCCAGATATACCATCCAATTTCATGGGATTTTCTCTTTTTTGAAAAATAGGAGTTTTAACATAATTCGGCGAACCAACTTCTAATGTTAACTCTGAAATTATTTGCAATGTTTCTTGTGGAAAATCAAATTTGAACCCATTAAATGTAATATTATTGAAATCTTCTAATGTATACTTCATTATTTTTGATGTCATTGTATAACTGTTTAATTATTAAAATATATATTTATATCAATTTTTTTAAATTAATTATAATAGTTTTAAATTTACTTAAATATATATATTTAATTATATTACATGTTTAGTGATAAAGTTATCAATGACGAGAATGATGATAATGAAGAATTATATGATTCTTCATATGAAATAAATAGTTGGGATGAATTAAATAATGATCCCAACATATTAAGGGGTATTTATAGTGCGGGTTTTGAACGTCCTAGTCCTATACAAAAAAAAGCAATTAAACCTATAATTAATGGTAGAGATATAATAGCTCAAGCACAATCTGGTACAGGTAAAACTGCTGCTTTTTCGATTGGAGCGTTGTCTAGAGTTGATTTATCCGATAACAGTACACAAGTGTTAATTTTATCACCTACAAGAGAACTAACAATTCAAACATCGGGTGTAGTAAGACAAATAGGAATTATGATGACAGGATTAAGAATTCAAACTGTATACGGTGGTTCACCTTATGAGGAACCCAATAATTTTACGGATAAGAATACTCCACATGTTATATGTGGATGCCCTGGTAGGGTATATGATTTACTTAGAAAAGATAAAATTACATGTAAAAAAATAAAAATTCTTGTTTTAGATGAAGCTGATGAAATGTTTTCATCTGGATTCAAGGATCAAATTTATAATATTTTACAATATTTTAATAATAATATCCAAGTTGCTTTATTTAGTGCCACATTACCTAATAATATTTACCCAATTATTAATAAAATTATGCAGAATCCAGTAAAAATTTGTGTAAAAGCCGAACAATTAACTTTAGAAGGTATTACTCAATTTTATGTTGCCGTAGATGATGATAGACAAAAATATGCGACATTAAAACATATTTATAAATATGTTTCTGTTTCTCAATGTATTATTTATTGTAACAGTATAAAACGTGTGTCTGATTTATATGATGCAATGAAAGAAGATGAGTTTCCAGTATGTCGTATACATAGTAGTATGGACAAAAATGAACGTAACTTAGCATTTAAGGAATTTAAAAATGGAAAATCGCGCGTTTTAATTTCTTCAAATGTTACGGCACGTGGTATAGATATTCAACAAGTAAGTATTGTAATTAATTTTGATGTTCCAAAAGATATACATACTTATTTACACAGAATAGGAAGAAGTGGAAGATGGGGTAGAAAAGGTGTAGGAATTAATTTTATTACTAGAAGAGACATTAGTAAATTAAAGGAAATTGAAGCTTATTATTCATCAGAAATAAAAGAAATGCCTATAAATCTAGATTTTTTGGAATCATTTTAAAATAATTAATAACTGGTGTTGTATACGGTAAAACATAATTACTTCTTATATATTCGAGGTTATATGTAATAATATCAATAAACGAAATCAAAATTATGAAAATTCCAGTTGAGTAACATATTTTTCTATCTAATTCTGTAAAACGTATGGGTTGTTTTCTATAAGTATTAAAACGATAAATTAAAAATAACGCTAATATAATTTTAATAAAAGTATTAAATACTATCAAAAAAGTTGGTTGAGATTGAAAAAAACCAATAACAAACAATATTAGACACAAATAATTTACTATTTTCAAACCATCTAGAAATTTTATTTCAAATTTATATATTTTTTTATTCTCTACTAATATATCACCCATATTACAATATTATAATATTATTATAAAAAAAATAATAAAATAATTAAAAAATAAAATAATTAAAAAATAATATTTTATTTAAGTTCGTAAAAAATAAATTTATTATATTTATAGTAATAATATAATAAATATTATGAGTAAAGTAAATGAGATAAATGATTATTTTAAAATGCCCATTTTTTATAATGATAAAAAAGTATTACTTAATAAAAATATTATTTCTGATTTAGAATTAACTGAGACAGTTGATTCATCTAACAATTCAATTTACAAATATTTTTTTGATTTAAATGATGTAGAAAATAAAAACAAATATTATAATAATCAACTATCAAATAATTTAATTATGCAAATAAAAAATTATTACACAACTGATATTGATTTTTTAAAGGAAAATCAAATACTTTTGAAAACATTTAAACACGATAATAATAATTATAATAATAATAACAAAGACACTACTTATTCTCAATATTCTCAATATTCACCAAATTACAATAAAATAGTAGACATGTGGAATGAAATAAAAAATGATAATGGTTTCAAAGAGAGATATTATTACGTCGACTGGCCAATGTGGGAATTTTTAAATAAATCGCAATATTTTTTACAGTTTATGAGTATTTATAATATGACTTCTCCTATTATTTCTCTCTTTGTTCCAATAATAATTCTTATTATACCATTCTTTATTATTCGTTTAAAAGGGTTGAAATTAACAATGCAAGAATATATAGGAATATTAAAAGTTGTCATAACGCATCACGCAGTTGGGCGTCTGTTTACACAATTTAATTCTGTAACATTCCAAGAAAAAATATATTTAGTTGTATCAGCCGGGTTTTATTTATTTTCTATTTACCAAAACATCTTAGTATGTATAAGATTCCATCAGAATATGTCAAAAATACATAAATATTTTGATGAATTTAAAAATTATTTGGATTATACAATTAATTCTATGAAAAATTATCATACTTATTCAAACGAATTAATAACTCATGATGAATTTAATACAATTTTATTAAATAATTTGAATACTCTACAAGAACTTAGAGAAAAATTATATCAAGTAAGTGGATTAAAATATAATATAAAAAAAATTTATGAAATAGGTCATATTTTAAAAACTTTTTATGAGATATATGATAATCAATCATATAATCAATCAATTATGTATTCTTTAGGGTTTAATGGTTATATTGATATAATAAATGGTTTACAAGAAAATATAAAAGAGAGAAAGATTAATTTTGTAGAGTTTGTAGAAAATGTAGACTCTACACAAAAAGAAAAGAAATCCAAAAATGTTTTTAAAAATAATTATTATGCTTGTTTGAAAGATGTAAAACATGTTAAAAATACTATAAAATTAAACAAAAACTTGATTGTTTCAGGTCCTAACGCCTCTGGAAAAACAACAATAATTAAATCGGTTTTAATTAATATAATTGTATCCCAGCAATTTGGATGTGGGTTTTATGATTCGGCAACATTAAAACCATATGATAATATTCATTGTTATTTAAACATTCCTGATACATCTGGAAGAGATAGTTTATTTCAAGCCGAAGCGCGTAGATGTAAGGAAATAATAGACATTATTGATAGAGAAAAAGACAAAACCCATTTTTGTGCTTTTGATGAATTATATTCTGGAACAAATCCAGATGAAGCTACGATAAGTGCAGTTGCATTTATGGAATACATTATTAAAAATAAAAATGTGAATACAATATTGACAACACATTTTATAAAAGTATGCAAAAAATTGAAGAAAAATAAATTGATAGAAAATCTTCACATGGATACTGTAAAAAAAGTTAATAAATTACATTACTTATATAAATTAAGAAAAGGAATATCGAGTGTTAAAGGAGGAATTAATGTTCTTTATGAAATGAATTATCCTAGTGAGATTATAGAGAGAACTATTATGAAGTAGCGCAGGAAGTAACCGATGTAGTATAAAATATAAAATATAAAAATATACAATATATTATAATAAATAAATATTATAATATATAAATATTATAATCATGAATACAATAATATATTTTATATTTTTTACTCATCTTGTATATAGTTTTTTAAATTTTAAAAAACAAAACATCATTAAAGATATAAAAGGGTTTTATGGATTAATAGGTCCAAATGTTCATTATCATAATTTTAAAAATGTGACTTCTCTGCACGAGTTATTTTCTGGAAATGGAATAATTCAAGGTGTATTTTTTGATGATGGTAAAATATATTTTGTAAAACATTTAATAAATACAGAAAAAGTCGCATTTGAAAAAAAATATGGCATGATACCAAAAGATCCTTTTATTCTTTTTCTATTTTTTATTTTAAATAAATTAAATGTATTACCAAATTTTATGGGTGTTTCTAATACTGCATTTATAAATATAAATGACAAAATATATACTTTATTTGAAAGAGATTACCCTTATTTAATAGATATTAATTTTAAAAATAAAACTATTGAAACTGTTGGTAAACAAAAAATAAATTGTTTAGAGCATTTTTCTGCACATTCTAAGTTTTGTAATGATGTTCACGTAATAGAAACAATTGATTATAAAATGAATAATAACATTATCAATTATTTTAAATTGAGTAAAAATTTCAACTTAATTCAACAATTAAATATAAAATTAAAATATATTCCAATAATTCATGATTTTTATTCATACAATAATAAATTGATAATAGTTGATTCACCTGTAATATATGATTTTAAAAATATGTTTAAAAAACAACTACCAATTGTTATTGATAAAAAAAAGAAAACATATATTTATGTTATCAACAAAATTACATATAATATAGAATCATATTGTCTTGATGAATCATTTTATATTTTTCATTATGTTAATGTTGATGAAGACAATGAATATATTAAAATATATGCATGTGTTTATGATAGTTTGGATTTTAACAGCATTGATTTTGAAGGTAAATATAGAATGATTAAAATTAATAAAACTGATAATACAACTTATGTTTATAAAAATGAAATTTTAGAAAATTTTAATTTAGATTTTCCTATTAAATATGAAGATAAATACATAATGATAAATACAAATAATAAAGTAATGAACGGTTTTATTATAGTTAAAGATTTACAATTTTATAAAAAAATAATTTTTAAAAATAAAAATATATGCGGTGAGCACAAAGTTATATATATTAAAAATATACCATATTTGATTTTTTTTAATGTAGTGGAAAATAAAAACTTTATCTCTTTAATTAATTTAAAAAACTACGATATAATTGATATCGATATACCAGAACAATTGAAGTTAGGGTTTCATTCCATTTTTTTACATAATACGGGTAAAATATAATTCGTTCTTAAAATAAATTATTAATATTAGTATTCTATAATAATGTCAAACTTTCCAAGCATATTTAATACAACATTTTTCGTAATTTTAGGAATTATTATTATTGCTATAGGTTTATTGGTAATTTATTTTGAAAATAAAATGAGAGAACAAAATCATAAAATCTCTTCTATGTTAAGTTTAGTTTCTTCTTTGGCTGATGAATTAAATGCAGTTAAGTTTCATTTGAATCATATGAATATGGTAGGTTCTGGAATGAAAGATACTGTAAATACAATTAATATTCCTATAAATTCTTCTGAAACAATTAATTTAGGAGAAAATTTAATTAATGTTTCTGATAATGAAGATGAAGATGATGGAAATGACTATGATGACAATGACGCTGATGATGACAATGACGATGATGACAATGACGATGATGACGATGATGACAATGACGATGATGACGATGATGACAATGACGATGATGACGATGATGACGATGACGACACTGATAATGAAGATATTATTAATAAATTGCTTGAAAATAAATTAAATGAAAATGATATTCGAGTATTAAATATTAATGATTTAAATAGTAAAAATCAAAATAAAAATGATGAAACAACTGAAGAAGATAGTGATGATGATAGAGATGATGATGATGATGATGATGAAAATGATAGTGATAATGAAGAGTTTGATATGATCGAAACTTTTGATATAGAAGATATTGACTCTATTGTTGAAGATGATAAAAAACTTATTGATATTGAAGTAGTAGATATTAATAAAAATATTGAACTAGATGATATGAATGATAAAAGCATTTTAATTAATTTAGAAAAAACTAAAAACACAGAAGTAATTGATTATAAAAAGTTGTCACTTAATAAATTAAAAAGTGTAGTTTTAGATAAAGGATTGACAACAGATACATCTAAAATGAAAAAAAATGATTTATTAAAATTATTGGGAATTGAATAATTTAATTTTTATTAAATAATATTTTAATATAATAATATATCAGTATATTAATATAATAATGTCATGGGGAGTTTGTTATTCCGGTTCTAATAATGTTCATTTCAATTTTCCTCCAATAATGTCAGATGGTAGAAATTATGCATCATGGCAACCAGATGCCGTTATTAATAAACGTATTCAAACACAAGAAGGTATACAATCAAATTGGTCTTATCGTCAATATTTACAAAATCATGGTTTACAGATTATGAATTACAATACCATGGAGGCTTGTTATGATTTAGGATTAGATCCACATACAAAAACAAATACAACACCATCTAGCAATGTTCCATATGTTTTTAAAAATATTTATGATACTACTTCTCCAGGTTACGGATATTGTAATAGTGATTTAAAAAGTCCATATTTATCTAGAGAACAATTAAATTCAAGATTAGTCGCACCCGTAATTAATCCAACAAATTATCAAACTAAACCAACAAACTAAACCAACAAACTAAACCAACAAACTAAATAATTCCAAAATAATATATAAAGAAAAGCATATTTCTCTATATAATATAATACTTATATAAATGTGTACACGTATTCTTTCTATTGATGTTGGTATAAAAAATCTTGCATTTTGTCTTTTTGAAAAATCTCATGAATCTAATTATTTTAGTATAAAAAAATGGGATATTATTAATTTATCTCAAGAAGATGAAATTAAAAAATGTTGTTTTAATGAAAAAAATGATTTATGTAATAAACCTGCCAAATATATTGCAAATAATACGTGTTATTGTTTAAAACATTCCAAAAAACAAACATTTCAAATACCAACAACAGAATTAAAAACAAATTATATTAATAAACAAAAAATTCAAATACTTATGGAAATTGCAGATAAATATACTATTAATTATGAGAAACCTATAAAGAAAAATGATTTATTGTTTAAAATAAATGAATATATTTCTAATAAATGTTTTAAGGAAATAAATGCAACAAATGCCTCACAGGTCGATCTAGTTTCCATAGGTAGAAATATTAAAAATAAATTTAATAAAAATTTCCCAAATGAAGAAAAAATAGATTATGTTTTAATTGAAAATCAAATAAGTCCAATTGCCAATCGTATGAAAACAATTCAAGGTATGATTGCTCAGTATTTTATTATGCAGGATTGTGACCATATAGAATTTATTTCATCTATAAATAAATTGAAATGTGATGATAAAGATAAAAATACGTTAAATGCATCAAACGCATCAAATATATCAAACCCAAAAAACACAGATTATAAATCAAGAAAAAAAGAAGGTATTGCAAAATGTTTGGAAATTTTGACAAATGATTATCGTTTTAATAAAGAATTAACATATTTTACTACACATAAAAAAAAAGACGATTTATCTGATTCTTTTTTACAAGGGTTATGGTATATAAATAAACAAAAATTATAGTAATATATATGATATTCACAATATATAATAATATATAATAATATATTATGAATGTTTATATATTATCTTGGTTAATATTAGCTTCATTAATTGCTTCTAGTGTTCCTATTTTTGTAAAATTTTATATAGAAACACATGATTTTTATTGGATTATTTTTTCATTGGTATTTTACATTTTTTTAATTTTAGCCTATTATAAAATTTTATTAAATGGTAAATCAAAAAAAATATCCAAATATTATACTTTAATTAAAATTTTATCAATACTTTTAATTTTTTTAATGGGTTTATTTTTATTTAAAGAAAAAATTACTATAAAAACTTTATTAGCCATTTTATTAGCGTTTATTGCTATATATTTGTTGCAATAGATTAAATATATTTATTATGTAAATAAACAATACTATTTAATAAACGAACAGTATATTTCTCATAATTTTTAAAATATAAAATATATTCTTTATATTTTTTATAATCAGTATCATATAATTCTTCCCCTTCAATGATAATTGCTTTGAATGAAAATCTTATAAGTTTTGTTATTTCCCATGCACATATATTATTAGATAAAAGGTCTTGTTCTCCTTTATAGAGTTCTACTATGGTTTCATAAAAAGATCTCTTATTTTTATAAACACTAAATAATTTATGATTCATTATTTTTTGAAAATATCTAGATGGTGTTCCGCATTTAATAAATTTCAATAAAACCTTATCAGGAATATTTTGCATTAATTTGTAAATAGGGTAATCTTCATAGTCAACCGTTTTTAATTTATCTATACCTCCTACATATTTTTTTAATAAATTAGTTATTTTTGTAATATTATGTTTTTTTTTAAATTTTTCATCAATAAACTCTAAACATAAGTGCAGTAATTCTTCTGGAAGATTATCCAATATTTTTAGAGCACCGCGCTCACAATTCAGTTCCTTTTTTTCAGTTTCTTCTCTCGTCTTAATATCTTTAATAAGTCCTTCTTGATAAGTTGTAAACCAATGTGATTTTTTAGAAGTATTTACTTGTTGATTCATTTTAGTAAATAACGTATATTTTAGTAAATAACTTATATTTTAGTAAATAACTTATATTTAATTAAACCTTTTTCAATTTTTTTAATTAAATATATTTTAATTCGTATGACTTAAAATTAAAAGTTCTTATTAAATCAATAATGAACGATATAATTGAAATTTCAGAGTTGGATTTAAATGATGATAATTTTAGACCAACAAGAATGAGTTCTGGAGTAGGTAATTTTGGTGGTGGTTTAGAATTATTAATGAATGATAAAGTAAAAGATAATAATAAACCTACCAGTGATATTGATTTAGAAGATTTAAATAATTTAGAAAATGAATTAAATGAATTGAGTGAAGAAATACCTAGTCAAACATTTAAGGCTAAATCCGATATTTTTGGAGGTCCAAATCTCAATTATGATGAAATGAATAATGATGCAAAACATTCTGTTAGATTTAACGAAGAACCATCTTTTGGTACTGCGGCAAATTCTTCTGCATTTGAATCACTCGACAATAATGATAATAAAACATGGGACGGATATGGAAAATTCAATAACATACCTTTGAATCCAGATAAACATTTGCCTACTGCTCCACAAATGACAAAAGAAGAGTTATTAAGAGAAAAATTTAAATATTTGAGAAAGTTAGAAGCTTTAGAGAAAAAAGGAGTTGAATTGTCCAAAAAGTACAATATGGAGTCATCTTTAAGTGAAATGATGGGTGAATATGAAACTATTATAGAAGAAAAAAATAAACTGAATTCGATTAAATTTCAAGGAAATATGTTAATGGCAGCTATTAATGGTATTGAATTTTTAAACAATAGATTTGACCCTTTTGATATTAAATTAGATGGTTGGAGTGAGCAAGTAAATGAAAATATTGGCGATTATGACGACGTTTTTGCTGAATTATATGAAAAATATAAATCAAAAGCCTCTATGGCACCAGAATTAAAATTATTGTTTCAATTGGGGGGTAGTGCTATGATGGTTCATTTAACCAATACAATGTTTAAGAGTGCTATGCCAGGTATGGATGATATTTTACGTCAAAATCCTGATTTAATGCGTCAATTTCAAAATGCAGCTGTAAATTCAATGGCTCAAACTAGTCCAGGGTTTTCTGGATTTATGTCAGGAATTATGAATCCCGAAATTCCATCAGGAAACGGTCCACCACCACCTATGGCCACACAAGGTCCAAACTCGGTTCCTCCTCCTACAAGTAGACCAGGAAATAATAGTTATGGTTCAAGACCAGATGTAACTATGAATATGGGTCGAAGTAATTTTGTAGACGATGGAATTAATATGAGAGAAAATACTCAAAGATCAAATTTCAATGTTCAAGAAAAAACAAAGAGACAACCACCACGACCAGAAATGAAAGGTCCTAGTGATTTAACGGATATATTATCGGGTTTAAAGACAAAGACAATTAATATTCAACAACCAAATAGACAATCAAATGGTAATGAAAATAACGCTAATATTAATACTGGTGGTAATAGTACAATAAGTATAGAAGATTTGAAAGAATTACAAGGACATACCGATGGCAATATGCCAAAACGTAGTCGAAGACGTCAAAAGTCTGCAAGTAACACTGTTAGTTTAGATATTTAATTACTTTACTGGTTTATTATTTAGATTAAATTCAATAAACTATCAATGTTCTGCCTTGTACCTTTTGTTTGAATATTATTATATACCGCATCATAAACATCATTATAATTAACAGCGCTACTGCTAAAATTTTTGTAATTTTTACTACCTTCATAAACAGGATATTCATAATATTTATCACTATAACCATTTTTGTAACTATTTCTTCCATAATATTTTTCAAAATCATATGTTTCATATAAAGAATTATTCCAATTGGAATTGCAACTGTTAAAACTGCTATTTCCAGTAGTCATTCCTTCTCTTGAAGATGAAGTATTAGTGCTAAAAGATGTTCTATTCAAAAAATACAGTATCATATAACAAATAAATAATAATGCAATAGATAAAAGTAATTTTTTGTAATAATTCATATAATATATATAATAAATATATATATTAAAATATTTATTATACTGGATTTTATATACTTAAATAAGAAAAGGTCTAATACTAATATGTAACATAAGTAGGATTATACAAATACATTGGATAAGGATTATAATCATACCCTCCATAATCACTATATCCATCACCATAACCTAAATAACTTCCTAAACCATACCCACCTAAACCATAACCTAGTGCTCTGCCATATCCATAACTTCCTCTACCTCTACCAATTCCTCCGTGTCCCCATCCACCACCTCTGCCATGTCCTCCGTGTCCACCACCTCCGTGTCCACCACCTCCGTGTCCCTCTAATGTTTTTTTATTAAAAAATAACAAATAGGGTACTATTATGACAATTAAAAAGAACGCAAAAAATAGTAATTTTTTATTATTTTTCATAGTTATATATATTTTTTATATTTTTTATTTTTTTTTAAATAATTCTAAATGATGAAAAAAGTAACCCAAATCTTAGAAATTTATTATAAATTTATTATAAATTTATTATATATGAATGGATTGTTTATTCTTGGATTATTCTTTTTAATTACTTTTGTAATTGAAAAAACAACAAATTTACGTCCTACTATAAATTTTGCAAATAAGTTTGAATATGTACCGATAATTACTGCAAATATTTACGCTGATTTACTTATCATTTTCCTTACATTTTCAAAAATTTTTTACAATAGTCCATCTTTAGAAGGATGGTACAAAAAATATAGATTAACGGCTATGCTTGCAGATATTTTGATTGGTGTTTTATACATATTGTTAGGCAGATACCTAGTTTATAAAATGGGATGGAAAATAGGTCTAACGGCATTTGCATTATTATGCGTTACAATTCAAATATTCTTTGACTTGTTATTTTTTATTCTTTTTACTATAATTCCTAGAGGGTCAAATAATATGTTAGATCATTTCAAAGGTTATTCAAAAGAAGTAGGCGCAAATGCTTTATTAGGAGATAGTGTTTTAGTAGTTTTTGCTGTGGTATTAAGTGCATTATTGAATACAAAAGGTTTTGATACAAATATCGTATTTTTAATTTTGAGTATTTATTTAACACCTTATTTTATTTATATGAAAAATTAAAGGTAGAACCAAATTTTTGATTCAATCTTTCTACACCTTTTCTCATTTAAAACGTCCATTATATATTTATTGATGAAATGGATTATAATCATCATTATCACAATAAGATATAGCACCTTTTGATTTTAATTTTTGTATTATTCTAGGTTTAGTTTTTTTTAAAAAATTACCATTAATGTTTTTTTTAAATTTTTTTTCTACTTCTTTGCTTAAAAAAATATATCCTTTACATCCCTCATTACAAAATTTTTGTTTACAATCGATAATTCTATAATCTCTGACGTCTTTTGTTGGTTTATACGGAAGTTTATTTTCTTTTGCAATTTTTTTTAATTGTTTTTCAATTTCAGGACTATAATCATTTTTACAAAAATTATCACATGAACTATCGCTTTTTTTTTTAAAGGTTTTATTTCTTTTATTAAAAAATCTTTTTTTGCTTTTTTTATTCATATATAATATATATATATTATATATATTATAATAATTTGGGCATTTTAAATGTGAAAAGGTGTAAAATATCTTATTTTTGGCACAACCTTTTCTAAAAGTTGTTATTATTCAAACTCCATTTTTAAATCCACTAAATCTTTATATTTTTCATTTATCAAATTATTTAACGCATCTGCTTTTAATAATTTATCCTTCTTTAACATTTCAGATGTTTCATAAATTAAATCTTTGCATGTAATAATTAACATATTTGCGTAATTGTATGCGTTGTTAATTAAATCAATCACGTCATTATCAATTAATTCTTTGTATTTTTCGCTATTACTTGGATAAATTATGTTACTTCCCATACCATAATACAAAACCATTTTCTCGGCCAATTTTAACGCCTCTTCAAAATCATTCAACGCACCAGTCGTTACAGAAACATTATAAAATACTTCTTCGGCAATTCTTCCTGATAATAAAATCATCAAATGTTCAAATAACGCCTCTCTCACATAAATATTACTTGTCGATGTTTCAAAAACAGTATACCCAGGACTTTTTGGCGAAGACAAATTAATTACTACTTTTGACATTTTGGAATGATGTTTTGAGAGAAATCCTACAACCGCGTGACCCATTTCATGAATAGCAATGTGATCAATAATATCCGATGTAAATTGATGTTCATTTGGTTGCCAACCAGCCATCATCTTGTTCATTATAATATCAAAATCATTAAAATTAAATTCTGTTCTATTATACCTCAATGCATTTAACATAGCCTCATTTAATAAATTTTCTATTTGAGCACCAGATAAACCATCTGTTATTTCCACTAAATTAGGCAAATCAATACTATTATCATGTGGTTTTCCAGAAATATGAATATTTACTATTGCTTCTCTCGTTTTTTTATCTGGCAATCCAATAAATATTTTTTTATCTATTCGACCTGGACGAGTTAAAGCATTATCCAATAAATCATAACGATTTGTGGCCGCAACCATAAAAATACCGGTTGAATTTTTAAATCCATCTAATTCCACTAAAAGTGCGTTTAATGTATTGTCTCGTTCATTCGAAGAACTCTCTCCATCACTAGAACGTTTTCTTCCTACAGCATCAATTTCATCTATAAAAATAATACAAGGAATATTCTCTCTAGCTAACCGGAATAATTCTTTTATTCTGGTGGGTCCTACACCAACATATTTTTCTTGAAAATCAGAACCAGATACAGGAATAAAACTACATTCAGCTTCTCCAGCCAACGCCTTTGCAATAAGTGTTTTACCTGTACCTGGTGGACCCTCTAAAACTAACCCTTTAGGAACTCTAACATTGAATTTTTCATATTTTTGAAAATTTTTTAAAATATCTACACTTTGTCTTAATTCATCTTTTACATTTTCATATCCTCCTACATCTGCAAAATCAGTATAAGGATTTTTCAGAATCTCAAAATTTTTGGTTTTAGTATAACTACTTCCTTTATTACTTGATATTTTTGGATTACCAAACATATTTTCATTTTCATCAAAGTCAGAATTATCATTATTTTCTTGTTCAACAGGATTAAATTGTATTCCTAAACCTGTAAAAAAATTGCTAGGATTTTTATTTAGTATAATTCTAACGCGAGGAATCTCATTTGTTTGATTAAAATGGTCTGTCTTCGTATGGTTAATTTCATCGCCTAAAATACTAGAATTTTGTTCTGTTATATTTTTGGAATTTAAACGTTTTAATAAAAATTCGTAATATTCTGCATTTTTGTTTACAGTTTCTAATTTATCTTTGTTGTTATAACTACTAAAAGAATAATTTCTATTGTAGTTTTGATTTTGTATTTTTTTTAACAATTGTTCAGTATATCTTTGAGAGAAATGGTAAGTTTTTTTGTGGGTTTCTAATTTAAAATCATGTCTTTTAGTATTTTTATTAAAAAATAAACTATTAGAAAAACCACACCAAAAAAACAATATAATTAATAAATTAATCGTCATATTTTAATATTAATGGGAATTTGTATTTAAATTATAAAAATTAGTAATTTATTAAATTTTTTTTTAAATTATAAATTTAAAGAATAAATGAAAAATACAAAATGTCCCAAAATAGGTATTAAGATTCATGAAAGTAATAATGATTATAAAAACAATCCATTTGAAAGTATACCCAAAAATACTGTACAAAACCCTCCTGTATTATCAACAAATAATTTTGATCTCAATATTGACAACTATTCTATGAAAGATATTTTTCATTTATTCAATATTAAAACAGAAATATTAGATGAAAATGTAATGAAAGAATCCAAAAAATTTGTATTAAAAACTCATCCGGATAAATCTGGGTTAGACCCGACATATTTCTTATTTTATTCATCGGCCTATAAAAAATTATATGGTGTTTTCGAATTTCAAAACAAATCTTCCAAAAAAAAAATAGATAACGAAGATTATTCGAATGAATCCAATAATAAAGTTTTGGATAATTTATTTAATAATAATAAAGCACTCAAAGAGTCGCATAATTTTAATGAATGGTTCAATCAACAATTTGATAAATTCAAAGTAGATGATGATTTGTATAATACCAGTAATAAAGGTTATGGAGATTGGTTGAAAACAAATGAAGGGTTAATTGATACTTCCAACGTTTCTAAGTCAGATATGGCAAATGAATTTGAAAAACATAAAAAACAAATCCAATCTATGACAACGTACACAGGTGTAAATGATGTATTTTCATCTACTTTTGGTGCAACTATATTGTCACAAAATAATAGTAACAACTTTACTTCCGGAGGATTATTTCAAGAAAATTTAGGATTTACTGATTTAAAGCAGGCATATGAAGAATCCGTTATTCCTATAACAGAAGAAGATTATAAAAATGTTCCAAAATATAACAATTTAAATGATTACAAAAATGCTAGAGATTCAACGGATGTATCTGCCCCTTCAAAACATGAAGCAATGATGAAATTAGTTCAACTACAAAAATTAGAAGATGAAGAAAGTATATCTTTAGCTTTCCAATTAGCCAAACAAAATGAAGAAGCTCAAAAGAAACAGAAATCTTTTTGGGGAGAATTAAAACAAATTACTGGTTGGTAACTCTATTTTTATTATTGTTATATTATAAAATATATGACAATAAAAGTTAATAATAAATTCGAAAATGGTTTATTTATTTTTCGTAGAGATTTACGAATTGTAGACAATAATGGACTTAATTTATTAAACGAATCATGTAAAAACATATTTACTATTTTTATTTTTACACCAGAACAAGTTGGTTCTTCTAATAAATTCAAATCTGATAATGCAGTCCAGTTTATGATTGAATCACTTGAAGATTTATCAAATAAAATAGGTAATAATGGCGGTAAATTATATACTTTTTATGGTAAAAATGAAACGATTATAAAAAAGTGTATAAAAGATTTTAATATCGATGTTGTTTGTTTTAATCTAGATATCTCTCCTTATGCTGTAGAGAGAGATAAAAATATTATTAGTTTATGTGAAAAAGAAGAGGTTTACGTTATGTATGATTATGATTATTATTTACACGAACCTGGTAGTATTTTAACAAGTTCAAAAACACCTTTTCAAAAATTTACACCTTATTATGAAGCATGTTTAAGAAAAAAAGTAGAAGTGCCAAAACCAGCTCACAAAATTAATTTTACTTATTTGAAAAAGACAATTCAAAATCAAATCTTATTAAGTCGTGCAATTGTTAAATTTACAAAAAAAAATGATGACATTTTAGTTCATGGTGGTCGTGATAACGCTATTAAAATGCTTAATGCGGCAATTAGGACTCAATCTCATTATTCATCAACTCACAATGATCTATCTAAAAATACCACTTTATTGAGTGCTTTTATAAAATTTGGTTGTGTTTCTATACGTGAGGTATATAAAGTTTTAAAATCAAAAAGAGATTTGATAAGACAACTTATATGGAGAGATTTTTATGCCAATATATTGTATTCATTTCCTTATGTTTTAGGAGAAGCTATGAAACCGAAATATAACAAAATACAATGGCATCATAATTCAAATTGGTTTAATGCATGGAAAAAAGGAGAAACCGGTTTTCCAATAGTAGATGCAGGTATGCGCGAATTAAACACAACTGGATATATGCATAACCGCGCTAGACTTATTACGGCCAGTTTTTTAGTTAAAACTTTATTAATATCTTGGGAAGAAGGAGAGAAATATTTTGCTACTCGACTTACTGATTATGATCCGGCATCAAATAACGGTAATTGGCAATGGATAGCCTCAACAGGTGCCGATAGTCAACCATTTTTCCGGATTTTTAATCCATGGGAACAAGCCAAAAACTATGATCCTCGCGCTGAGTATATTAAAAAATGGATTCCTGAATTAAAAGATGTACCAACCAATGAGATAATGAATTGGGAAAAAACTTGTAATAATCCAGAATATAAAAGTATTAAATATCCAAAACCAATAGTAGAATATAAAAAACAAAAAGAAATTGCTTTAAAAATGTATGGAAAAGTTTTTTCTTAATATACAAAGTTCTCAATAAATATATATATTTTTTAAATATTTTTAGGGTTTAAGTACCAAATATAGTATCATCTTCTATTTTTACATAATCTTTTACATAATCGGTATTGGTTTGAACAACCTTAATTATATACATATTTTTGTCTTTTGATTTATATAAACCGAAACAAGTATAACCAGTCGACCCGAATATTTCATATTTCGGGGATGGGTTAGGGTCATTTTTCATTTTGTTATACATTTTTTTACCGTCACAGTAATCTCTATCTGAAATATCGAACTGTCTTATGTTCTCTGCTGGTTCGTTTTCTGAGATAAATTTATCTAGTTCATCATATATTTTTTGTTTATGGGTTTCGCTATTTCTTTCAGCATAGATTTGTCCACATAATCTAGATAATCCATTATCATCATAGAAAAGATCATCATATAAATCGTCAAAATAATCTTCTAGTTGTTTTTC
>Ga0114968_10000025_pt1 | contig 142999 bp, 102 predicted proteins | sample M_130807_EF_Meta_FD_87020 | JGI IMG/M metagenome (GOLD analysis project Ga0114968, IMG submission 87020) | Freshwater microbial communities from Lake Montjoie, Canada to study carbon cycling - M_130807_EF_MetaG | ecosystem: Environmental > Aquatic > Freshwater > Lake | place: Lake Montjoie... | reverse complement strand
GAAGCAGCAGGAATTGTAGTCACTGTTGTTACACCTGTAGTTGCATTGGTTACGCTCTTATACCATTGTAGGGTAATTGAACCTGGTGTGGTAGCGGTACCTGAAGCAGCAACACTTGATGACAAGGTAACTTGCGCAGCAGTACCACACAATAAAGTAGCTCCACTTGCTGTAGCAACTGGTGCAGAAGGAACAACACCTACTGATACTACTGTAGCAGCACTCATTAAACCTGTACATCCTGTAGTTGGGTTCGTAACCTGTACTTGGTATGAACCAGCTTCTGTAGCTACGTAGTTTTGAGCAGTAGCGCCTGCAATAGCTTGGCCATCTTTGTACCACTGTAAAGTAGCAACAACTGGTGTTACTGTAGAAGCTGTTGGCGCAATACTTGATTTGAGTGTGACACCTGTTGTACCACAAAGTACAGGATAAGTAGTTCCAACTAATGAAACAACTGGTGTTGCTGGCAACGCAAAGTAAGTAACCGCAATGGCATTACTAGTACCACCAACACAACCACCGACTGCTGAAGCTACTACTGAATAGCTACCTGCTGCAGTTGTTCCACCAGTAATGGTATAAGAAGTTCCTGTAGCAGTTGGAATCAAGGTTGTTCCTTTATACCATTTCAATGTAGTAGTACTTGAAGCAGCAACATCTGAGCTAAGCGTTACTGTCGCTGTACCACATAGTACAGCAGATCCAGAGGTGATACTCATTACTGGAGTAGCAGGAACAACACCTTGTTGAATGATGAAGCCAGCACTCATTGCACCAGAACAAGTCGTAACTGGGTTAGTTACTTGTACTGTATACGTACCAGCATCTGTTGCTGTATAGTTTTGTGCAGTTGCACCAACGATTGCAGTACCATTTAAGAACCACTGCAATTGTGCAGTTGCTGCTGGTGCTACACTTGACTTGATTGTAACTCCTGTTGAGCCACAAAGAACAGGTGTAGTTCCGGCCACAGCAACAGTAACAAGAGGTGTAGCTGGTAATGCATTCACCACAACTGTTTGGCTTGCACTAGCTAAGCTAGGACACTTACCAGTTTCAGTAACTTTTACGTTATATGCGCCTGCTGCAGTAATTGCACTCGCATCTACTGTATAAGAAGCAGCTGTTGCACCTGGAATCGAAGCAGTTGCTTTGAACCATTGGTATGACGGGTTGCTTACTGTAGTGTTCGCAGCAAATGATACTGAGCCACCTACACATGTAGTTAATGATGGTGAAGTTAAGCTCATTGTTGGTGTAGGCGTAACAACACCTGCCGCAACAGCTACCAAGTTACTCCATAGACCAGGACACTGAGAACTAGACACACGATAGGTACCAGTTGTTGTTGCACTCGCTGCACTGATTGTTAGAGTAGGAAGTGTATTGGTTACTGCAGACCATGTAGTAGCACCAGTAGCCTGACGCTGCCATGTTAAGCCCGTGCTTACTGACGGTGTAAGTACCACTGGAATACCAGCACAAATAATATTTGCATTTGTACTCAAAACTGGTGCAGTAATTACACTGATCGTCATGGTAGTAGATGAATTACATCCTGTAGAAGGAGTAAATGTATAAGTAGTAGTTGCTGTGTTGTTCACCGCTGGTGACCATGTACCTACTATACCATTGGTTGATGTAGTTGGTAAGGCGGCTAAAGAAGAACCAGAACATACTGCAGCTACTTGGTTAAAGGTAGGAACAGCTGGCTGCTCAACCGTAATTGTAACTGACTCGTTTACTGTACAACCGTTTTGTGTTCCAGAAACAGTGTAAGTTGTTGTAGTTGTTGGGTTAACAGTAATCGTTGAACCTGTAGAACCGTTGCTCCAAGCATATGTAGTTGCACCACTTGCAGTTAGGGTAGTTGGAGAACCCGCACAGATTGTAGTAGAACTTGCAGAAGCAACTACTGTAGGACAAACATTCACAATTACAGTTACACCAGCTGTAGTAGAACATCCGTCTAAAGATGTACCAGTTACTTGGTAAGTTGTTGTTACCGTAGGCGTAGCTGTAATATTCGCTGTTGTTGAACCATTACCCCATACATATGAGTTTGCACCAGAAGCAGTCAGGTCAACACTAGAACCAATGTTAATGTCTGCTGCTGAAGAACTAGCAACTACTGTTGGCAACGCATTCACAACTATTTGCATTGTTGTGGTGTTAGCACATGCACCCGCAATTGGCGTGAATGTATATGTTGTTGTAGCTGTGTTGTTCAAGGCTGGTGACCACGTTCCTTCAATTCCGTTATTCGAAGTTGTTGGCAACGCACTCAAACTAGCGCCAGAACAGATAGGAGCAACCTGTGTAAAGGTAGGTGTAGTAGCTTGTGTTAAAGAAACTGTTACTGTCTCTTGGCTCTGACATCCAGTAGCACTAAATGTAGCAGTTACTGTATATGACGTCTCAACCGTTGGAGAGACACTTGCAAGTGCACCAGAAATGTTTCCTGGATTCCAAGTATAGGCATCAGCATCACCAGAGGCAGATAAGACAGCTGTTGAACCTGAACAAACTGTTGTTGATCCACCCACGATTAAGTCTGGAAGCGGATTAACCACTACAGTAACAGATGCAGTAGAAGAACAACCAGCTAAAGTTGTACCGGTTACTGAATATGTTGTAGTTGCCAAAGCTGTGAATGGAATACCACCAGACACACCATTGTTCCAAGTAAGTGTAGGTGCTCCAGACGCTGTTAATGTCACTAACGATCCTTTACAAACGGTATTGTTAGAAGCGTTGGTTGAAGCAACCACAGTAGGAATAGCATTAACAACAACTGAAATTGAGTTACTTACTGGACTTGTACAACCAGAAACTGATGTAGAAGTAACCGTATAAGCACCAGCTGTAGTGGCAGCGTAAGTACTGGACGTAGCACCAGAGATCGCTACACCATTTTTGTACCATTGCAAGCCTTCTGTTGCCGTTGTAGACAATTGAACCGCAGAGCCACTACATACTGTAGTTGAACCCGAGGCAGAAACAACTGGCTGTGCCGGAGTAGCATTTACAGTGAGCGCCAAAGTGGCATTCGCTGAACAAGCACCCGTAAAGCCAGATACCGTATACGTAGTAGAAGCGGAAGGAGACACTGTAATACTTGAGCCTGATAAGTTTCCTGGCATCCAGTTATAAGTCGTAGCACCAGTAGCTGTAAGTGTTACAGAAGTTCCACCACAAACATTGTTCGCAGAAGTTGAAACAGCCACCACTGGGTTTGGATTAACCGTAATAGTACTTGTTGCTGTGTTTATACAACCGTTTGCACCTGTTAAAGTAGATGTATATACAGTTGATGCATTAGGTTTAGCATATACTGTAGCTTCCGTACCTAGCGCAGGAGTTGTTGCCGCCGCATTGGTGTAAAGACCTGTTAACGGAGACCAAACTGCACCTGAAGTTGTTGTAAGCTGCTGAACAGAACCCTGACAAAGTGTTGCTGTTGCATTTGAAACAGTAATAGCTGGAGGAGTTAATACACTTACTGTGTATGTCTGTATACTTGAACAACCAAACGTTGGTGAATTAGACACCATGTCAGTTGCAGTTACAGTGTAAGTTGTGGTCGTTGTTGGAGCAACGACCACAGAAGCACCTGTACCAAGGTTGTTAGACCAAGCATACGTATAGTTTGCATTTGTACTCGTTGCTGTCAATGTAACGTTAGTGGCCGGACAAACTGCAGCTGAAGTTGATGCGCTTACAGCAACCGCTGCAGCTGGATCGACTTGAACAGTAAATGACACCGGAGCACTATTACAACCGAAAGCACCACCTTCTACAACATAGAATGTTGAAGTTGAAGAAATAGCTGAGTTGTAAGTGTTATAACCAACACCACTAGTTGCAGGCCCTTGAAGAAGCGTACCACCAGTTGGTGCGTTGTACCATGACATCAAGCCATTACCGACACCATTAGTAGAAGTAGAAGCAACCGTTGCAGTAGGAATACCTTGACCACAGATGTTTGCAACACCGCTCACAGTTGGTGTAGTTGGAACCGGATTCACAACAAAACTAACTGTACCTTGATTTTGACAACCTGTTGTTGCGTTAACTGCAGATACAATATAACTTGTTGTAATTGGAGCCGCCGTATTGTTCACAGCAGGAACTGTAGCACCCAATGAAGCACCAGGACTTGTTGAGGTTGTTGGCGGTGTTGTGTTCCAAGTGAAGTTAAGTGGAGCGTTCGTTGCACCTTGGATATTGATGTTATAGTCTTCCATCTCACCGTAGCTGAATGTAGGACAAGCAACAGGTGAAGCAACACCTTCATGAACAACTACACGCATTCTTGTAACACCAACAGAAGCTGTAGCAGGGATAGTAATTGACCCCGCACGTGTATTTGGAGATACAGTTGTAGATGTAGTTGTGTAAGCTTGCTCACCCGCATCATCAAAGTCACCATCGCGGTTGTAGTCAATGAAGATAGATAGACCACTTGAATAATAAGTTACACCATCACATTCGTCAGTTATTACTGAGAACGGATAAGCTGTACCTGCTGTGTAAGTAACTGTAGGAACAGTTGAGGCGTAATTCGTGTAGTTCGAAGTACATGTTTCAGTTTGAATATTGGACATTGAACCAAAAGTTACACCGAAAATTTGTTCATCAGCTAAAGTTGTTGTAGATGGTGAACCAGTACAATAGCCCGTAGGCGCTGTCTGAGGGCCTGTCATGTAACTAGCAGCTAATAACTGAACGTTAGAACCGGCACAAACCGAACTAGGTGTTGCAGTAATCGTTGACAAAAGTGGCAACGGATTAACTGTAACTGTTGAAGAAGCTGTAGCCACACAAGTTGCCGCACCAGTTGCGTCAGTAGCAGTTACAGTGTAAGTGGTTGTTGCAGTAGGACTAACAACAATACTAGATGTAGTTGCGCCTGTTGACCACTGATAAGTGTAAGAAGAGTTTGGCGAACTTACGCTCACTGTAGCATCCTGACCTACACATATCTGTTGGTTAGCAGAAACCGTAATTGCAGCCGGCGTATTTAAAACAACTGTACACATCGCTTGCGGACTTGTACATCCGTTTGCGTCTGTAACAGTTGCATAGAAGTTATTAGTTGCACCGTTTCCGTTTGCATTCACCTGAGTATAAGAAGCTGCACTAGCACCAACTACTGCTGTAGATGTAGGTGTCGCGTACCATTTATAAACAGGATTCACTACTGGAGAAGTAACAGTATAAACCGCATTCGTAGCACACAGAGGAGATACAGATGCATCTACTGGTGCTGCTGGTAATGCGTTCACATTAACAGTTGCTGTACTAGATGAAACCGGACAACCATTAATAGTCGCTACACAAGAATATGTTGAAGTAGCTGTTGGGTTTTGAACAAGAGTAGCTGTTGTAGCACCATTTGACCAAGCGTATGCAGTTATACTTGGTAAAACGTTAAAGCTATAATCTTCATATTCATAATATGTAGATGATGTAGCTATGCATGGGTCTGCTGGATTACTACTTAAGTAGTGACCAATTATACGCATGCGCGTTTTCCCTACCATAGCTGTTGAAGGAACTACAAAAGAACCTGTTGCAGAGTTCACATAAGAAGTCGTATTAAACATGCGTTCAGCGACTTCAAACGTACCGTTTTTATTCCAGTCAACCCAAGCAGCAAATCCATAAGTATTTGTACTAATACCCTGGAAAGAGACAGACACCGTGCCATTAAGAGACTGTGTGACTTGTTGGGAAGTATAGTTAGCAACACTTTGCGAAGGCGTTGCGCCTGAATTATTAGAAATACTAGTAGCTGAACCAGTAGCTGTAAAGCTCGCTATACCATATGACGTACTTGATGAAGCAACAGGCACACAGTATGTAGCTGTGTTTTGAGACGATGAAGCTAAAGTAACACTAAGTGTACTTGGTGAACCTGCGCACACTGTTGGGTTAGAAGCACTAGCAGTCAATACCAACCCAAGACCATTATTTGGTTCATCGCTATAAGACACACCAATTTGTTGGGTTGTGTATGCTCCGTTAGAAGCAACCACGTTCCATATTACAGCAGCATTGGTTGGTGTAGCAACCGGAATACTTCCCGTCCAGTCATTGTTAGCGCTGTTTGTCATTGCAATTGGCGTTTGTGCAACACCATTGAATGAATAGTTAAGCGTTACTGAAGATACTGCAGTAGGTGAAATAACTGTTGCTGTAACGTTGCGTCCCAGAGCAGTACACTGAGCACCAATTAGGTTTGTGACTACGTTTGTTATTGCTGGAACCATAGACGTACCGGCAAATTCGTCAGCACCGATATCTGGTGTTGATGTTCTTGTGTCGCCATCGAAGTCAGTAGTGATTCCTGCAATTGCTGCCCCACCACTTTCTGCTGTTGTTGCAGCACCATTAGTAAGGTGTAAATAAGTTGCATCTGCAAAAGTTGTACTAGCAAGAATTGCCGAAACTGTTTCAAGATTTGAGAATGATTCTCTTGGTGCTACCGCCGCTTGATATGCTAACATTGTAGTGTAAGAGTTTGTACCGTTCGCAAAAATTGCATTCGTTGCACCCGAACCTATGCTAAATAGGTTGGTGTTAGATACTGTTGCGTAGTTAGCTTGAGTAGCAGATGCAGTACGCATCGCAACAGCAAGTTTACCAGCACCAGCGGTCATTTGGTTAGAAACGATGTTGTTACGGACATCGATACTTGTCGGAGACGCACCTAAATCAATACCAGTTGACCCACCTAGAGTTGTACCAGTTAGGTGAATCGTGTTAAAATAGATTTTAGGAGTAGTACCCGCGAACACATTTATACCCCTAACCGCACTTGCTGCTGTAGCATTTTGAGCAGATAAACCACCAATGATGTTATTGTTCACATTTATTGCTGTTCCACCAGCAATCATGATACCATGAACTATAGATGACGCACCAGTATTTGCACTTATTAAACCAATTTTATTTCTAGTTACATTAGAAACATTCCCAACTCCGGTATACACACCATAAGCCGTAATATTTCCTGAACCTGTATAATTTAAATTAGAAATAACATTAGCACGAATATTCATTGTGTTTGAGGCATCGGTGCTTGCATAGACGCCCGATAACTCTTGAGTACCCGTTGAGCTTCCACCTACAGATAGATTAGAAATCGTGTTGTTGCTCATGGTAATCGTAAGACCACCCAAAGCATTTTGATATACAATACCTCTCATTGCTACTGCGTTTGCTCCAGTTACTGAAACAATACTGTTATTAGCAATTGTATTGTTTAGGATGTTCCAAGACGCACCATAAGTAGTGCTAGTACTTGACATATCAATTGCATTAAACGTACATGCGCCAGCACCACCGTTGATCACGTTGTTCGAAATGTTGTTATTCGACATGGTTGGGCTGAATGCTGCATAGTACATTAGGGAGTTGATTCCTAAGAAAGAACCTGTACTTGTTTTTGTGTTTCCAGTAATTGTATTATTGTTTGCATTAAACGCAACACTACCATTAGCCAAACCTGAAGCCGTGTAGCCACCTAAGTAAAGACCATATACCGTACCCGTTCCATTGAAAGTATTATTAGTAATAGTATTATTACTTACACTTCCTAAATTACCCGCAACTTGTCCGTAAGAATAGTAATAGATAACATAAGTAGCGCCGGTATAGGCAACACTGGTTGCACCAATGTTGTTGTTTGTGAATGTATTGCCATTCACATTAACATTCCTAAAACCAGAATAACCATAGAAACCATACACCGTTCCTGACGTTCGCGCTGAGGTACATGTAATTCCTGAAATAGTATTTCCTGTTACATTAATATTATTATTGTCTCCAGAAAGTGAATACGCAATACCATAATACGTACTGGTAGAACTGATAACACTATTCGAAATCACATTATTTGAAATCGTAGCAGTATTATTAGTGCCACTTGAACCCCAGTTAATTCCATAGAATGTAGAAGGGGCATTCACAGTAATTGAGTTTCCGGAGATGATACCATGCGGGCCCGAACCCCCATCTATGCAATATACTGTTGTTGTATGACCAGCACCAAGTGTATTAATGTTGTTGTTCAACACCTGGATGCCGCGGTTATTTGCATAACGGATAGCATAAACAGCAGTAGACGTACCACCAAAGTTGGTGATGGTATTACCGCTTACTAGGTTTAGTGTGTCGTTTGTACTGATGTTGCCCGTAGTAGTACCGGCAGTAGCAGCATCAAAATAAATTGCACCGTAAGTATTCGTAATAGTGTTGTTTACAACAGCAACTTTATTACGGAATTTTTGAACGTCTAGCTGAGTTGATGGTCCGTTGTATACTAAAGCAGTAGCGTTAGCTCCGTTTGTATTAGACACACGAACACCAATAGCAGTAGTATTTGCGCGGTTTAATGTGATAGTACCGTTTGTATACATAACATCATTAGCACCGTCAAGTGTACCACACTTGTAAACTGCCAAACCAGACTCCATCATGGCGTTACCTGAAGCATTACCATCAAATAGATCAATTGCATTGAAAGTAATATTATCAGCACCTATGATTTTAACGATTGCATCAGCAAAGGTGTTAGTTGAACCAGCAACAGTACCCACGCTTGCCGAAATTTTAGGATTTGCACCCGTTCCTGTTTTTACAAAACTGATTGTTTTGCTAGGGCCAGACATCAAGTTGGCAGCCAAGCCGCATTGACTCAATGTTAAACCACCAACAGGTGCAGTTTCTGTATAACCAGCAGCTACTTGGAAAGTAACATTGTTAGAAACACCGCGTGTGTTGATTGCTGTGAATGCATTTGCAAAGCTTGTAAAGTTTGTACAAGAAGCTGCACCACCTATTGAATATGTACCTGCCAATGGCGAAGTGTTGTCTACCATTACAGGTGTAAGTGTAGAACACCCTGTTGTTGAAGTTACATTTAATAAGTAAACACCAGCAGTAGAAGTTGTATAGGTAGCACCTGTTGAAACAACAGTTGCACCACTAGTCCAAGAATAACTTGCAATGGAACCTGAAGCTACAGAAGCATTCGCGCTAAATGTAATAGGGTTGCCATTCAACAAAGTTGGACAGTTTGTAGTAACAGTTACCGTAGGAGAAGGTTGTTCTATAACAGTCAAAGAAGAAGTTGCTATACAACCATTCGCGTCCACGTTAGTAAGTGTGTATTGGCCACCAGCCGAAGCTACTATTGTTGGTGTAGACTGACCACCACCCCAAACGTTGTTAGTAGCGCTTGAAGAGCTTAAAGTAAGTGTTGTACCAGGACATAGATTCGCATTGTTGGTAGCAGAAATTGAAGTTACGTTTTGTGGATAAATAGTAACCACGATCGGAAGTGCCGGAGCAGAAATACATCCGTTTCCATCAGTGTATGTAGCTGTTAGCAATTGAGGACCAACATTCGAAACAACAACATTAGATGACGTTGTTCCGTTGCTCCAGTTCAATCCTGATGTAACATCTGCACTTACAGTAATTGTGCTTGGCGCACAAGCCGCCATTGCTGTAGCCGTAAGAATTGGTGAAGCAGGTAATGCATTTACTAACTGAGTGATGCTATTTGAGGTTGCCGGGCTTCCGATTGCACACGCAAAAGAAGACGTCATTACTACAGATACAACATCACCGTTGGAAGGAGCATAGCTATAAGAAGATGAGGCGCCGTTTTGAACGCTAACACCATTCACATAGAACTGAAAACTAGGTGCTGTGCCCGCCCCTACAGTAGTAGTGGTGTAGGTAACGTTGTCACCAGCACAAGCCGCTGTATTCGATGTAGTAAGCGCAACACTAGCGTTGATAGCGCCTGTAACTGTAATTGATTGTGAAGCTGAAGCGGGGTTACCAGAAGTACAAGCCTCAGAAGAGGTAAGTTGTACACCCACTACAGTAGAATTTGTAGAAACAAACTGAAGTGTTTCTGTAGTTGATGATTGCAATACACCATTTATTGTCCATGCATACACAGGGTTAGAGCCTCCATTGATAGCACTAGCAGTAAGTGTCATGTCTGTTCCAACACAAACATTTGTCGAAGGACTTGTTGACAATGAAACAGAAACCGGTAAGATAGGATTCACAACTACATCAGTCATAGCAACGCTGCTACAACCGTTCGCGTCAACTGCAGTTAGGCTGTATAAGCCTCCAACAGCAACCTGTGGTGTTGCAGAGGTTGAAGTGTAATTATTCGGTCCAGACCATGCAAATGTTGCAAAACCTGCAGTTGGTGTCAATGTAACCAAAGAACCATTACATACTGGACCATTGTTGGTGATGTCTAATGTAGGAACTGCAGGGTTGTCCAAGACAACTGTAGTAGTTGCGGTACAACCATTAGCGTCTGATACAACAATTGTATATGAGCCTGCAGATAAATTTGTAACAGGTGAAGTTGCACTCACACCGTTAACTGTAGCAGTGTAAGTACCCGTTCCACCAACAGCATCAAAAGTCAATTGACCATTTGAAGAGCCATTACAAATTGGATTGGTGCCTAAAGCACTTGAAATTTGAACTTGGGTTGGTTGAGCAACATTTACGTTGTCGCGTGTTGCTATACAACCTGAAGCATCTTTGATATAAACTGTATATGTTCCAGCTGGCACAGCAATAGTACTTGAGGTAACATAGTTGATGCCGTCAACAGAATAAGTATATGGAGTTACACCGCCAGTAGCTACTATCTGAATAGATCCGTTGCCACCATAACAGCTTGCGTTGGTTACAATACCATCAAACGCGGTTAGCGTAGTTAAATTAACCGTAGCGCTTCCGGAATTAACACAACCATTCGGGTCAGTATAAACAACCGTGTAAGTTGTAGTAGCGGTTGGTGCAGCATTGATAGATAATGAGGTTTCTCCACTACTCCATGCCACTTGAGGATTTGCAGAAATCGGATATCCTATATTGATGTTATAATCTTCCATCTCACCATAGCTGAATGTAGGACAAGCGGTTGGTGAAGCAACACTCTCTTGAACAACCACACGCATTTTTGTAACACCCAAAGAGGCTGTAGCTGGGATTGTAATTGATCCTGTGCGTGTGTTTGGAGATACAGTTGTAGCTGTAGTTGTGTAGGCCTGCTCACCCGCATCATCAAAGTCACCATCGCGGTTGTAGTCGATGAAGATAGATAGACCACTTGAAAAATAAGTTGCACCATCACATTCGTCAGTTTTTACAGAGAATGGATAAGACACACCTGGCGAATACGTTGCCGCTGGAATAGTTCCTGCGTAATTCGTATAGTTCGAAGAACAGGTTTCGGTTTGAATATTGGACATTGACCCAAAGCTTACACCGAAAATTTGCTCATCTGCCAAAGTTGTTGTTGACGGAGTTCCAGTACAATATCCCGTAGGAGATGTCTGAGGACCGGATAATGACAATGTTAGTGTCTGACTAGCACCCACACAAACCGTTGAAGTACTTGGTGTAATACTAACCGGAGTCAAGGCATTTACATTCACAACAACAGAAGCGCTTGTTGTACAAGAATAATTTGCAGAAGTAGGATTGTTATCTATTGCCGAAACTGAATAAGTAGTTGCGGTTGTTGGCGAAACATTTATAGCTGCAGTTGTTGGGCTTGTAGACCAAGTGTAAGAATAAGTTGGGTTCGCACTTGTTGCTGTTAATGTGGTTGACTGACCTATACAAATATTGTTGTTGCCAGCGATTGTTACTGCAGGAGGTGTGTTTACCGTAACCGTTACAGGAGTTGCTTGACTGACACATCCGTTAGATGTCTCAGTCACATAAAATGTAGTAGTGCTGTTAACCAAGTTTGGATATGTACTTGCCGTTGAAGGCACTCCAGCCCTAGCTGGTGTAATGGTCACATCATCAATAGTGTGAACCATACTCACACCTCCCGTTCTGGCTGCAAACAAGTGCTTCCAGTTAGATTTATCCGCGCTTACGAAAGAAGCTGGGAGAGCAATGTTTGTAAAGATTGCTGTACCATTTACTGTTAGGGTTAAGTTTCCATTAGAAATGGTAATCAAAACAGGCACGTTATTCGTTGTACCTGCCCAACTCACGTTGCTAGAATATGCCAATACGCCGTTTGTACCCACAACCTGTCCAGGCGTGTTGCTAGAAGCGCCATAAATTACACGGATACCCGCGATATTATCTCCAGAGGTGCCGTAAGCATCAAAAGAAACATGCAATTTTGATCCTGTACCCACCTCCGCATTCAATGTCAAAGGCCACGTTGCGTCATCACCAAAATTGTAAGACATACCATCAGCGCCTGATTGAGCTATAAGGCTTGTTTTTAATTTGAAAGCTATTGAATAATCTGAGCCCTGAATACCATTTGCAGGAATCATCATGGCGCCAATATTACTAGTTACGTTTGGCGTAAGTTGTACTGCACCATTCAAATATGAAGCATTGCCATAAAGTGTCTCTGACACTACGCCGGCAGCACCCGAATTGTAATTACTTGTGTAAGTGTTTTGTTGCCAAGTAAACAATGGGTTTGTTGCGCCACTATTTGAAACCACACTTGCCGTTGGCACAAGCGAACCACATTGTGTGCTAGATAAACCAGTTGGTGTAGCAGGTAGCGGGTTAGCAGCAATCGTTACAGTGTTACTCGCAGTGATCGGACAACCTTGAATAAGCACCGTAGGTGTGTACGTGTCAGTTGACAATACGTTTATAACCGCATTGTTTGTGCTCGCCACAACATCACCATTGAGATTGTTCCAGGTTACCGCAGAAATAGTAGGTAGTGTTGTGCCCCCACCGTTGGTAGCACTAGACATGTTAATTGCATAGTCTTCGTACTCTCCAAACGTTATAGCTGTTGCAGCAGTGATTAATCCTTCATTACTTACCACCCTCATGCGCGTGAGTCCATTAAATGCTGTAAATGGAATTGTGAAGGTACCTGTCTCTGTGTGCGGACCACTTGTGGTGGCAGCAGAAGTATAGACCATTTCACCCGCGTCGGTGAACACACCATTTCTGTTGTAGTCAATAAAAATAGCCAGGGCGTTACTATATGAAAAGCCCGTAGTTAATGAGGACAAACTGAAGCTATATGTTTGGCCAGCAGTGAGGCCATAAGGACCAAAAGCTGTAAAGTTAGAATAACCCCCAGCCGTGCCCGTTGCAGATCCAATATCACCAGACAAGCTGTTGATTAGGGTGCTGTTGCTTAAAATTGTTGTAGACCCTTGAGAAATTATAACCGAGCCAAGATCTTCATCTGCGAGCGGCGATGAAACACTTGGTGTTGTATAGTTTCCTGGAGCTACGGTTGAAGCAAGATTTGAAAGTGTTGCTATTAATGTTGCTGGTTGACCCAAACACACAGCAGACGCTGATGCACCCGCATAAGCCAAAATCCCAGACGTAACATCGTTTTGGTAGGAGGTTCCTGCCAAGGTTATAGTTGCAAGCGGATCAACAGCGGTTACCGACCAAGCTATTGTTGCATTGCTCGGGTAAGCTAAACCAGTTGTTGCGTTTATAATTGTACTCGCGTCTGGTATTGTTGCTGCCCAAGTATTACCGCCAGCACTCGTCATGGCTATGCTTGGTTGAGCAGTACCATTGATGCTGTAATTCAATGTTATGGACGTGGTTGTCAGTGTGCCCGGTATTACCGTTGCATTAACAATGTTAGCCGAAGGATTACAAACCGGGCCTGTAATGTTTGTTACTGAACTAATGTTTACTGCTGACAAAGGCACGCCATCAAATTCATCGGCACCGATGTCATAAGATGTTCCGCCGCCATTCACAGATCCGGCTGGGCCCGGACGCGCTTGGTTGTCGTAGTCTACGTTGTAGTCTGAAATGATTTCGCCGCCAGACTCTAATTGAGTGGCGGTTGTACCATAGTTAAGGTGCAAGTCTGTAGCTGATGTAAACATCGGGTTTAAATTCAAGCTATTGACGTCTTTTGAAGTGGCTGATTGCCATGCGGCAAGGGTAGTTCGGTTTGCAGCGTTATAGTATCCTACCTGGCCATATGGCACATAATAATCGTTGCGGTTCACATTAGCTGTAGAAATGTTAGTTGTTGCACCACTATACAAACCAAATGAACCAGTACTATTTAAGCTGTTTACTAAGATATTATTGCGAAACGAAGAAAACACCATCGTTGAACTGGCGTATACGCAAGTGGTGGCATAACCTGAAGTTGATCCGGTGGTTGGAGCTACAGATAATACAATGGTGTTGTTGTCCAGCTTTACACCGGTTGCACCAGAAGAAAAATAAATACCGTGTTGTATGTAAATAGACGTTGCTGAAGTAGAATACTTGCTAGCAACCATATCACGAATGATGTTGTTGCGAATGATAAGCAATGTGTTGTTTGTGGTACCAGATACATAAATACCAATTGCACCCCAACCACCAGATGATTGTTGTTTGATGTCGTGGATGTAGTTTCTTTCAATTTTTGCGCCGTAGTTTACCTCTCCAACTTCTATTCCTGCAACCGTTGCAGAATAACCGGTTGTGCCGGGGTCACCGCCCATAATTTCGTTACCAACAATTAATGCATTGCCATCAGTAGCGCCCGTAGAGGTATATGAAAAAATAACCCCTCTTCCACCTATGTTTCCAGCAAGGGTGTTGTCTCCTAAAATATTATTGCGGACAACAAGGTTTTTCATTGGATAGGTTGCAGATGTACCCACAGCCCAAATTCCATTATAAACCCCAGTAATAAGGTTGTTTTCAAATGTGGCATTTAGGGAACTATAACCACCCGTAGCTAAAGACGAAGTAGAATAGTTAGACATATTGATACCATAAGTAGCAGTGGTGCTAGCACTAGACCTACTACCTGTAATGATACAGTTTTTAACAGTGTTGTTATTTGCACCATCATCTCCAATTGTGGAGTTGGAGCTTATTCTTACACAGGCTGTTGATGTTGTTGCGTCTGTAGAAGCATACCTAATAGTAAGGTTGCGCGTTCCAGGCGTGTTTGGGTCATCACCATCTATGGTTACTTTATCAGCACCACACAATTCTATAATACCTCGGTTGGCAGTTATAGTGCCTTGAATGGTCCAGTCACCCCCCTGTGGTCTTAAGTAGACATTAGAGTAATTGGATGGGCTCGCACTCTTAAGGAGTGCAACTGGCGACCCCGGCTCTGTGGTATTGCCGGTGATCAAAATGGTCACCGACCCCTGGTGCGTTCCACTATTGATAGCTGCAAAGGCAGCACTCACAGTGGCATAGTTGGCGGAGCCAACACCCGAGGTGGCTTGCACTGTTACTTGCGCCATGAGACCCGAAAGGCTAGGCACAAGCAATCCGCACATCATGGTGATGCGCAACACCATTTTACTCAGCGCGTTTTGCCGCGAGTTTGGTGTTAGATAGTTTTTGGCATTAAATAATTTTGTAAGCATAGTACATAAAATATAATAAGTAAAAGCTCCAAAACTCAGAACCGAAGGCTTGCGTTCAACACGTTAGACTATGGTTCCTTGTTCAGGTTAACATTTTTGTAAAAAACCAATGAAGGCACTTTACGGTCGAAAGTTAAATATTATTTTCAAAACAACAAATTTTTGTGTTAACTTTTTATTATTTGTGTGTATCCAATGAATATTAAACATAAAAGGCTGCGCAATGGCAGCCTTTCAATTATTCAATTATATAATCACTGGTGTGATTACCGCTTTAAATTTTACTCCGCCAAAATAATTAGCTTTTGGTTGTTGAGCTCAGCGACACCACCTTTGATTTGCACGCGTACTGAAGAGCCAGAAATCACAAGGTGCTCATTCGCTTCTACAGCTTGGTTGGTTTCAAAACACAACTCTCCTTTTTTCAATGAAGAAATAATTGGAGCGTGGTTGTTTAGGACTTGGAAAACACCATCTAGGCCAGGCAAACTAACGCTATTTACCTCTCCTTTATAAAGGCTCGCTTCTGGTGTAATGATTTCTAATATCATGATTATGCTTCTGCTAACATTTTTTCTCCGGCAGCAATAACATCTTCAATACCTCCTTTGAGGTTGAAAGCTGCTTCGGGATACTGGTCAAATTTACCATCGAGGATGTCGTTGAATGCTTTGATGGTGTCTTGGATGTCGACGAGAACACCTGGGATACCTGTAAATTGCTCAGCGACATGGAATGGTTGAGACAAGAAACGTTGTACACGACGTGCGCGGTGAACAATCATTTTGTCTTCTTCAGAAAGTTCATCCATACCTAAGATAGCGATGATGTCTTGAAGTTCTTTGTAACGTTGCAAGGTAATCTTTACGCGTTGTGCACAATTATAATGCTCTTCACCTACGATTTCTTGTGTAAGGATACGAGAAGTAGAATCTAATGGGTCAACCGCGGGATAGATTCCTAGCTCGGAAATTTTACGAGACAATACGGTTGTGGCATCTAAGTGCGCAAATGTGTTTGCCGGCGCTGGATCGGTAAGGTCATCGGCAGGTACGTATACCGCTTGTACTGAAGTAATAGATCCGTTTTTAGTAGAGGTAATGCGCTCTTGCATGGCACCCATTTCGGTAGCCAATGTTGGTTGGTAACCTACTGCAGATGGCATACGACCAAGAAGTGCAGATACTTCCGAACCAGCTTGGGTAAAGCGGAAAATGTTGTCTACGAAGAAAAGGATGTCTTTTCCTTGGCCTTCTCCGTCTCCATCGCGGAAGTATTCGGCAATTGTAAGACCTGAAAGGGCTACACGTGCACGTGCCCCTGGAGGCTCGTTCATCTGACCAAAAACAAATGTTGCTTTGGATTCTTTCATTTCGTTGAGGTCAACCTTAGAGAGGTCCCAGCCGCCTTCTTCCATGGAGTGCATAAATGCATCACCGTATTTGATAATGCCTGACTCTAACATTTCGCGAAGTAAGTCGTTTCCTTCACGGGTACGCTCACCAACACCTGCAAATACAGACAAACCACCGTGTCCTTTTGCAATGTTGTTAATTAATTCTTGGATAAGTACTGTTTTACCTACGCCCGCACCACCAAAGAGACCAATTTTACCACCTTTAGCATAAGGCTCAATTAGGTCGATTACTTTGATACCTGTGAATAGGATTTCGGTAGCAGTAGACAATTGGTCAAATTTCGGAGCCTCGCGGTGAATTGGCAAACCTTCTGTGTTGTCCATAGTGTTGATGCCGTCGATGGCCTCACCAACCACATTAAACAAACGACCCTTGATGCGCTCTCCGGTCGGAACTTTAATTGGGACACCCGTTGAGACCACTTCCATTCCGCGTGTAAAACCATCGGTTGAGTCCATGGAAATGGCGCGAATTGCATTTTCTCCAACGTGTGCTTGAACTTCCAAAACCACACGGGTGCCGTCTGTTTTGTATACTTCCAATGCATCATAAATGTTGGGTAGCGCGGTGCCGCGCTCGAATCTTACGTCCACAACTGGACCGATTACTTGAGAGATTTTTCCTTTGATTGATGACATCATTTGTCTTATTAAATTCGGGCGCAAATATATGAGATTTTATTTGAATTACTTGAGAACAAGCCAAAATAATTTTGTGTTGCACTTACTGCGTGCGGCGCATTAAAAATCTGACTGGGAAATAGGTAAACAAAAAAGCTAATATACTGGAAGCGAAGAGTATGCTTACAAAGTCTTTCGCTTTGAAAACAATCGGGAACGGCACATTGGCACCAGGCACAATTAACCAACCAAAATATTGCTGACACCAACAGATGAGCAAGCCGAAAACCAAACCAAACCCGATTCCTAAAAAAGACAGCAACAAGCCCTCAAAAAAGAAAATTTGAAAACGATTTTGAGGCGTCATGCCAAGTGCTTTTAAAATTTGCAAGTTGGCTTGTTTTTCGTGGATCAGCATAGTGAGTGTTGCAATCAAATTGAAAGAAGCCAACACAAATACAAATAGCAAAATGATGAACACCACCAAGCGCTCCGAACGGCTTGTTTTGTAAATCAATTCGTTCTTTTCTAATTGCGTCCTCACTAGAAATTCCGGACCAACCAAGCGCTTGATGTGATTTTGAATCTCGAGTAAATCGACATTTGAATTAGCGTAGATATGTATTCTAGTTACTGCACCCACTTGGTCAAATAGCAAACTTGCTGCGTTGTAATCCCAAAGAAGCGCATTGCTGTTCAGTTCTTGATTGTAGTTCAGGGCACCTGCAACAGCTATGGTTTGTATATGAAATGGCGTTTTACCTAATTTCATTTTGATGTTGCGTTTGGGCGCATACAATTGAATATTGTTTTGCTCAGAACCCAACCCCAATTTTAGTTTTGAAAAAACATCGGCTCCCAAAAACACAAAGCTAGGATTGTTCAGGTAGTCGGCTCCCACCTGATTGATCAAGTGCGCATTGACCTTTGCTTGCTTCACAAATTCAGGATCTACCGCATGCATGTTGGCGTTGATCCACCTTTGGTTTTTGCGCAGCACCACCAATTCTTCTAGTTCTTTGCTGAACCCTAGCACGCCATTTATGGCCTTTAGTTCTTGAAAATCTATTTGACGCAAAAAAAATGTTTTTCTGCTTTGGTGCTGAATGGTAATTGGCGCATCAAAGGAGGTGTAGAGCTTGGCAATCATTTGTTCGATGCCGTTAAAAGCCGACAGTAAAATGACCATAGCGGCTGTACAAACAGCAATACCAACAACGGAAATTCTAGAAATAATGCTAACTATCGAACGTTTAGAACGACTAAAAAGGTAACGTTTCGCTATGTAAAGCGCGGTTTTAATCGCTTAGTTCTTGAGAAGTGCGTCTATCTTGAGTGCGTAATCAAGGGAGTCGTCTATGTGGAAAACCAGATCTGGTATTTTGCGGAGGTTTTTGAGGCGCTTGCCTACCTCTAGTCGGATTTTTCCTCGGTTGGCTTGAATGTTTTCCAAAACGACTTCTTTTTCGGGGCCTGCAAAAATACTGAGGTAAATTCTTGCCAAGCTTAAATCTGATGTAATGCGCACGACGGTAACCGAAACCATAGCGCCCAAACAAATTTCTGCAGCTTGTTTGCGAAAAAATGCGGCTAGCTCAGCCTGAATAACGGCTTCAATTTTTTGCTGACGGATTGAACTCATATTGCAAAGGTAAGAATACTTGAAGAGCAAGCCCCCATCTAAACAAAAATGTATCTTTGTGTCAATGTCTTACTATAGAGAAATATACAACTATACCTTTAAATACAAAGGGCTGGCATGGGCTACCATCCTATTCAATTTGCTCTTTGTGGTGTTCAATTTGCTCTCGTTGGTGTTGTTTGTGCCAGTTTTGCAATTGATTTTTAAAAACGGTGAAGAACTAACAGCTGTGGCTGCTCCCCAGCTTCAAGGGGGCGTTTCCGGAATTGTAGATTATGTACGCGATGCTTACAATTTCGAGATGTATACTTTGGTTAAGGCCGATCCAAAAGGCGCACTCCTCTTTGTTTGCATCAGTGTCTTTTTGGCGTTTTTACTAAAGAATATTTCGAGATATGGTGCCGTTTGGACACAATCAAAACTCAGAATGTGTGTAGTACGCGACGTCCGTGGCGCTTTATTTGAAAAATCTTTGCGTCTTCCACTTGCCTATCACAGCAATGAAAAAAAGGGAGATTTAATGGCCCGCATGAATAGCGATGTCAATGAAATAGAAGTCGCTGTAGTAAGTCTACTCGAACTCATTTTTCGAGAGCCTCTTGCCATTATCATCAATTTACTGACGCTCATTTACATGAGTCCGCAGCTCACGCTCATTTCTTTGCTGTTGCTGCCCGTCTCTGCTTTTGTGATCTCTCGAATTGGCAAAAGCCTGAAGCGTACAGCGCAAAAAACCCAAGAGCAACTCGGTTTTTTGTATGCTTCTATGGACGAAAACCTAGGTGGTGTTAGGGTCATTAAAGCCTTCAATGCGATCCGTTTTGTTGCCGATAACTTTGCACAAAAAAACAATCAACACCAAAAACTGGCCACCAGGGTATTTAGAAAGCGCGACCTCTCGCCGTTGGTCAATGAAACCCTTGGCGCAACCGTGCTCTTAGCCCTTGTTTACTTTGGCGGACGACTCATTCTAAACGGCGAACAAATCGGCCTTACCGGCGAAGTCTTTTTGACTTACATTATTGTGTTTTCACAGTTTCTACGACCCATTCAAAGCGTGTCTAACAACATGGCTAACATGACCAAAGCGCAGGCTTCTCAAGACCGCATCAACGCACTTTTAGACGCCAATGAAGCCGTTGCGGACAAACCCAACTGTGTTGATATCCAAAGCTTTGAAAAAGAAATCACCTTTAATCAGGTTCGGTTTTCTTATCAAGAACAAGCCGTGCTTCAAAACATAGACTGGACCGTTAAAAAAGGCAGTTTAGTGGCAATAGTTGGAGAGTCCGGTAGTGGAAAATCCACCCTAATGGATTTATTGCAGCGTTTTTACGACGTCACAAATGGCTCCATCAAAGTAGATGGCGTCGACATCAGAGACCTGCGCTTAGCCTCGCTACGCAACATGATTGGCGTAGTGAGCCAAGAATCGATTTTATTCAACGTGAGTGCGGCACAAAACATAGCTTTTGGCGATGAGCACCCCGATATGGAAAAAATAATTTCTGCTGCGCAAATAGCTAATGCACACGGGTTTATCTCTGAGCTTGACAACGGATACGACACCATTTTAGGCGAGCGCGGCAACAAGCTTTCCGGCGGACAAAAACAAAGAATTGCCATTGCCCGCGCTGTCTACAAAGACCCCGCTATTCTCATCCTAGACGAAGCCACTTCTGCACTAGATACCGCCTCTGAAACACTTGTTCAACAAGCGCTGGAAAAACTCATGGAAAACCGCACTTCATTTGTTATTGCACACAGACTTTCTACTGTGCGAAATGCCGATCAAATTATTGTGTTATCAAAAGGAGAAATAATCGAGCGCGGGAAACACGAAGAATTGCTCAGCAAACCCAGTATCTACAAGGATCTTTGTAGGCTTCAAGGTTTGTCATAAATGAATTCTATTTCATGTTGATGATTGCCTATTTATATTTGCTTAACTTTGTTTTTTAATCCTGCTAAATGAGTTACGCCCCCGTTCAGTTCTCTAAAGAACACAACACTGAGTTTTACAAAATACTCAGGTCGAGAGTCAATGCCTATTTCAAAGAAAACAACATCGCCAAAACAGCAAATGCGGCAATGGTTTTCAAAACATTTGCATTGCTCGCTTTATTCTTAATCCCTTACGGTTTCTTGTTTTGGCAAGATATGCCCACATTTGCTTACTACGGGCTTTGGGTAGTGATGGGCTTTGGTATGGCAGGTGTAGGTTTGTCTGTGATGCACGATGCCAACCATGGCGCGTATTCACGCAAAGAATGGATCAACACACTTGTTAGCAACGTCATGATTATCTTGGGCGGAAGTGCCAGAAACTGGCGCATCCAACACAACGTGTTGCACCACACCTACACCAACGTCACCGACCACGACGAAGACATCGATCCGCCGCTTTATGTACTGCGTTTTTCTCCTCACTCTGAATACCATTCCATCCACAGATTTCAGCACCTTTATGCCTGGTTTTTCTACGGCATGATGACCCTTTTCTGGTACCTCACCAAAGACTACCAACAAGCGTTTCGCTACAAGAAAAAAGGTCTTATTGAAGCGCAAGGCGTTACCTTCGGACAACACATCTTCAGGATTATATTTTTCAAAGTAATCTACACGGGTCTTTTGTTGTTTTTACCTATCTATTTTGGTGGTGCGAGCTGGATTACCAATGTACTTGGTTTCTTGCTCATGCAATTCATTTGTGGTCTTATTTTAGCCATGATTTTTCAGCCAGCTCACGTCGTTCCTACCTCTACTTTCCCAATGCCCAACAATTCAGGTGTTGTAGAAGCAGACTGGGCTGTGAGTCAGCTTTACAACACTGCTAATTTTGCACCTAAAGCCAAATTATTCTCTTGGTATGTGGGTGGCTTGAATTACCAAGTTGAGCACCACTTGTTCCCTTCTATTTGCCACATTCATTACCATAAGATTGCTAAAATTGTAGAGCAAACCGCAAAAGATTTCAATTTACCTTACCACTCTTACGACACCTTTTTAAGTGCCCTTTCGGAGCACACCAAAATGTTGAAGAACTTGGGTAAACCCAATCCAGTTATGGCCTAAACGCCCATGAATATTGAGGAACTACACCTATATTGTTCACTCAAACAAGGCGCAACTGATTGCTTTCCTTTTGACAACCGAACCCTTGTTTTCAAGGTTTACGGCAAAATGTTCGCCCTAGTTGATGTAGAAGATTGTACGTCTATCAACCTCAAATGCGACCCAGATTACGCGCTAGAACTAAGGGAACAATACACTGCCGTTCAGCCTGGGTTTCACATGAGCCACAAACACTGGAACACCATTCAGTTCAACAACGACGTCAACGATCGTCTCTTAAAAGAACTTATAGACCACTCCTATCACCTTGTTTACAAAGGGCTTCCTAAAAAAGTGCGCGATGAAAACCCGCTTAGATAAATTTCTTTGGGCTGTTCGCCTCAGTAAAACACGTTCTCAAGCCACAGAACTCATCTCCAAAGGAAAGGTACTGCTCAACGAGAGTGCTATCAAACCCTCTAGAGAGGTAAAAGTCGGTGAAATCATCACTATACTCAAACACAGCGCGCGCTTCCAATTCAAAGTACTCCAATTACTCGAGCGGCGGGTGGGTGCACCACTTGTCAAAGACTACCTCTTAGACATCACTGCACCAGAAGAAATCGAAAAACTAAAAACCTACCAAGAAGCACAAAGAAACTACCGCCAAACAGACGGTAAACCAACCAAAAAAGACCGCCGCGAGCTCGATCGTTTCATGGATGATTGGCAAGATGATTAATTGGCTTCGTCGGCCAAGATTTTATCGGCCAAAACACTGCTCAACTTAATATAACTCTCTGTTGTCCAACCGCCTACGTGTGGAGAAAGGATCACGTTATTTGCCTGGATCAGATAAGAAAAATCGGTCGGCATGTCTTGATCAAAAAATGCTTCAAAGCTCTTCTTTTCATATTCTAAAACATCTAAACCAGCTCCTTTGATTTGTCCTGATTGGAGGCCATTCACCAACGTACTGGTCTCGACAATTTTACCACGTGAAAGATTCAATAAATAGAATGGCTTCTTCATTTTGAGAAGAAATGCAGCATTGAAGAGGTGTTTGGTTTCTCTGTTTTGAGGGATATGAAAACTCAATACATCTGCCTGATCTTGAATGGCTTCTATGGTACATTCCTGGACAAAATGATCTCCAAAACCTGTTTTATATTTGTCGTAGGCCATCACCTTCACATCAAATCCCCGAAGCTTTTTTGCAAATGCGGCGCCATTGTTACCATAGCCAATGAGACCTACAGTTTTACCATCGAGTTCCTCCCCTCTGTTTGCCTCTCTATCCCAAATACCTTCGCGCACTTCTCGGTCGGCTTTATTGAGCTTATTTAGTAAACCCAACAGCATACCAAGCGCATGTTCTGCAACGGCATTTCGGTTTCCTTCCGGAGAATTATAAAGTTTGATGTTGCGTGCTTTGCACAATTGCGAATCTATATTCTCCAAACCAGAACCGGCGCGAGCTATAAATTGAAGTGCCGGACAATATGCCAAAAACGCTTCGTGAATAGTGAAACGCGAACGTATGACAATACCAGAGGCCGCTGGCAATATAGATTTTAACTCTTCGAAAGAGGTTTGGTAGTGCAGTGCACATTCATAACCTGCTTGGGTAAGGCGCTCTTCTAAAATCGGATGCACGCTATCAATAAAAATAACTAAGCGCTGTTTCATTATTTCAATTTATTCTAATACTTCCATTTTTAACAAAAAAGCTTGTTTTTAGGCTTGTTGTGTTGAAACATCTCTATGTTCGACATGTGTTTCCTTATTAAGGGTGGTAAAACACGCTTAAAACGGCTTAAAACGCAAATTAACGCCCTAAATGAACCAAAAGAACGGAAATATCACTTGGTGAAACTCCAGAAACCCTTGAAGCGTGGCCTATAGTAGCTGGCTGAATTTTAGAAAGCTTCTCCCGGGCCTCGATACTCAAGCTTTTCACTTTTGAATAATCGAGCGTGGCGGGTAACTGTAAATTTTCTAGGCGTTGGTGTTTTTGAGCCTGTTCTTCTTCGCGCTCAATATACCCTTCGTATTTCAAAAGTATCTCTGCTTGCTCTACTGCCGTCGGATCCAAAACGAATACTTCGTTCACGGCTTGGGCGGTTAGCTCATGCACAGCAACAATATCTGCTAGCGAAACGTGTGGTCTGGTGATCAATGAGCTCGCTTTTACTTGCTGACTAATTGGCGCAGATTCTTTTTGAGCAAGCATTGGGTTTGCTTCAGTTGGGCTAATGCCGATTTCACGAAGTATACTTTTGAGTTGCCTAGTGAGTTGTTTTTTCTGTTCTACTTTCTCTAGCGCTTCAGCGCTTGCTAAACCTATTTGAAAACCCAGCGGTGTGAGTCTTTCATCGGCGTTGTCTTGACGCAATAAAATTCTGAATTCTGCCCGACTCGTAAACATGCGATACGGCTCGTTTGTACCTTTCGTAATAAGATCATCTATCAAAACACCAATGTAAGCTTCGCTTCGGGTGAGGATAAAAGGATCGGAATCCAGCACTTTTCTATGTGCATTGATGCCTGCCATTAATCCTTGGCAAGCCGCTTCTTCATATCCGGTTGTTCCGTTGATCTGGCCAGCAAAGAAAAGATTTTCAATCAGCTTGGTTTCTAAGGAATGTTTGAGTTGGGTTGGTGGGAAATAATCGTATTCAATGGCGTAGCCTGGTCGAAACATTTTGACGTTTTCAAAACCAGGTATGGTTTTCATGGCTGCATATTGCACATCTTCTGGTAAGGACGTGCTGAAACCATTAACATATATCTCAACAGTATTCCAACCTTCTGGTTCAACAAAAATCTGGTGTCGATCTCTATCAGCAAAACGAGATATTTTGTCTTCTATGCTTGGGCAATACCTTGGGCCGCTGCTTTTGATGGCGCCATTAAACATTGGCGAACGATCAAAACCTGTGCGTAGCAAGTCATGAGTTTGCTCATTGGTATACGTAATATGACACGGTAGTTGTTTGGCTAAAGCACTGGTGTTCGTATAGCTAAATTTAGACGGATCTATGTCTCCGTCTTGAATTTCCATTTTAGTATAATCTAAACTTCTGCCATCCACTCTTGGGGGTGTTCCGGTTTTCATTCTACCAGCTTCGAAACCTAAATTAACCAATGATTCTGTAAGACCTATGGCTGCTTTTTCACCAGCTCTTCCGCCTCCAAATTGCTTTTCACCAAGATGAATGAGACCATTTAAAAAGGTGCCATTAGTAAGCACAACTGTTGTTGCGTAGATAGTTGTTCCCATGGCCATCTGAACACCTATCACTTTATGATTCTTAACTATGATTCCGACACACATGTCTTGCCAGAAATCAACGTTTAGGTTCTGTTCCAAGAGGTAACGCCACTCCAAAGAAAACAGCATTCTGTCGTTTTGAGTTCTTGGCGACCACATTGCTGGGCCTTTTGACCTATTCAGCATCCTGAATTGAATAGCGCTTTTGTCACTCACAATTCCTGACCCGCCGCCGAGCGCATCTATTTCCCGAACAATTTGACCCTTGGCAACGCCTCCCATAGCAGGATTGCAACTCATTTGCGCAATGGTATTCATGTTCATTGTAACCAACAAAACCTTACTACCCATTCGAGCAGCAGCATTTGCCGCCTCACAACCAGCATGGCCCGCACCTACAACAATTACATCGTATTTATCTAACATATATGTTGTGTTTCACGTGAAACAACAAGGTTTAGTTTGGGATTGTTTCACGTGAAACAAATCTATTTATATAAAAATCCTCTTTAGAGCGCATGAGTTTAGTGTCAGCTTCTGTCTTGTCTTTATAGCCACATAAGTGAAGTACTCCATGAAAAACAACACGGTAAAACTCTAATTCAAAACTCTGATTGAGAGACTGAGCATTATCCTTGACGCGATCTAAAGATATCATTACATCGCCAGAAACCTCAGGGAATGAAGAATAATCAAAAGTGATAACGTCTGTAAAATAATCGTGGTTAAGGTATTGTTTGTTTACTTCTAATAAATATTTATCGTCGGTAAAAACTATGCTAAGGTCTTTAAGCACTTTTCCTTCTTCAGTAGCTAAATTCTTGAGAGCCTCTTTTAAATTTCTTTTGGAAACAAAGCTTGGTATTTTCACACCCAGATTAACTATTGTCGTCATTTATGAAAATACAAGTTTACAACACTACCCGTGTTCAAGAACTCTACTTCATCAGCGAGGTTCTTCATAAGAAAAACACCGCGACCACTATCCTTTAAAAGATTCTCTGGTGCCGTAGGATCTGGTAGTTCCTGATAATGGAAACCCGTACCTTGATCTTTTACTTGAATGCAAAACAAATCTTGATGAGTACCTACTTTAACTTCCACTATTGCGTCGGGTAAATGTTTGTTTCCGTGCTGAATTGCATTGTTAACAGCCTCAGATACAGCTATTAAGACATTTCCGAAAGCGTCTTCTTTCACACCAAATTCTTCACAAATATCACCAACAAGCTTCTCAACTTCAATAAGAGATTGATAATCAGATGGTAGCACCATTTCTGTAACTATAGAAAATCCTTCTTTCATAATATAAAAATCACGAAAATCACTGATTTAAATAAGCATCTGAACGCTGTTTGTAATACAATTGCAATGCAGGATCGATGCTTTTAATTAACTCTAGTTCATTCCATTTCGACCTTTTATACTCATCAAATCGAATTTGGTTACCTTTTTCTACATCTTTTCCAGACTTAGATTCACGCTTATCTTCAAAACCGCGTTTCATGAGTGCATCTTCACTTTCTAATAAACGCGTAAGGATTTCTTTTTGCCTTTGAATGGTTTGGGGATTCACGCGTTTGAGCAACAAATCTTTTTCTTGTTCTTCTAATTCCTTCAAAAGCGGATTGAGTTGATTTCCTAAACCCTTACCCTCTTTATTCAATTCTTGTTTCAGTTGTTCTAAGCGCTGTCTGATTGCAGTTTGTTCGGCAGCCATACGGGCCAATTCTTTAGACCCTAAATCAGGTAAGCCCTGACCCGGCTGCCCTTCTTTACCTGGAGCTGACCCTGGTTGCTGACCCGGTTTATTTCCTCCTGGATTAGAACCATTTTGCATTTGCTCCAATTGCTTTTTGAGCATTTCTTTCATATCACCAGAAGACATACTTTGCCCCGCTTTTGGCCTACCTTTACCCGGATTGTCACAACTGCCATTTCCTTGCATTTGCGAATTCATTTGCTGTTGCATGGATTGCAATGCTTCATTTAGCAATAAAGCCAAATTATTGTAAGACGTCATGACCAATTGCTGGTTTTTCTCGATATCTTTTTTACGGTGATCGTCTATAGCCTCAATGGTTGATTTCTGATGGCTCAAAATTGAATTAAGCTCGGTATCAATAAACGTAGCTATTTTGGGTTGTCTTTTTGCTAAAGCCAGTAAGCTATCTCTGATTATTTTGGTATCGTCGTTGATGCGCTGCTGGCGTCTGCCTAATTTACGGTAGATAGGATCTTTTGTGCTTATTTTAACAAAATTAAACTGTGTTTTTTCTTGATCGAAACTTAAATTTATGAGTCCTTCTAGAATTGCCCTCAAGGATTCCATATCCTCTTCTTGCTGCTCCTTATTGGATTGATTTTGTTTGGCGTTTAGTTGAGAAGACATCGCTTTCATTCCGTCGGATGCTGATTTTTGTTTTTCACTGGCTTTTTTTGATTTTCCTTCAGAAATTTCTTGCTCAGCGTTTTGTAGGTCGTTAGAGACTTGTTGTTCTAAGGCGTCTAGAATATCTAAATCCAGAGGCCTTGCTAAATCTTTGTTGAGTTCTTGAACCTCGTTGAGTTCCTTTTTGATTTCATTGAATTTTTCATTGAGCTCTTTTTGTTTTTGAAGCAATTCTTCTTTAGAGAGCTCTTGATTTTGCTCCTTCAGCTCATCTTGTTCTTTAGCTAATGCATCGAGTTCTTTTTCTAAGTCATCTATGCGCTCATTGACTTGCATTTTCTTTAAAAGCTCAAGACTGCGATCTAGCTGCTTATTCATGTCTTCTGTGGACTGTTGTAATTCGTCAAGTTTCTCCTTAGTTTGGTCCTTATCTTGTTCTTTTAGCAGCGCTTCTAATTGCTCTAGCAGCGCTTTTAACTCATCATCCATAACTTCATTAAGGAGTTGCTCTAAAAGCTGCTGTTTCTCTAATAATTGCTCATCTAAGGGTGAAAGTTGATTCTTTTGTTCGGTACTTTGCTTGATTTCTTCTAAACTCTCTTGAATTTGTTGTTGTAATTGTTGTTGTTGTTGCTGGAGTTGTTCTACTTTATTGAGCTTGTTCCAGTTTGTTGTTTTTGATTGTATGGCTTCTTTTTTGAACTCCTGCACTTCTTTTTGAAACTGTTGTGTTTTTTTGAATACATCCTGCAACTCATTTAATTGAGCCGCTTGCTCTTCTTTTCGCTGATCGTTTAATTCCTCTAAACTTGGTAATTTATAAGTTAGGGTTTCACTTTTTGTTGCTTTATGGCCATTGACTCCATCGTTATCATAGACCACAAAATAATATGTGATGATGTCTTTTAATTGTATTTTTTCTCGTCTGAAATCTACGCCAAAATCAAATTTTTGCAACGTACCTTTTACTGTTTGAACATCTATACGTTGGGTTCTTTTTTGTCCGTTTTCTTGTTCTATGGTATATACAAATTGAAGTTTACTTAATCCGTAATCATCCGAAACAGCACCTTGAAAATACTTTCTACCATCTATCAGTGTATCTTGTTCTTCTTGTACTTCTATTCCAGGATGCGCATCTTTCAATACTTCAATTTTAGATACTACAGTGTCATTTTGTTGTGTTTGTGCATTGGTAAGTATAAACTTTAAGCGGCCACTACTCCTGTATTCTTGCGTAAACTGACTATATATTGGATCTAGATTTTTGACTTTATTTTGCCAAAATAACTGCAGTTTACTGGTGTTTTTTGTAGCGATTTCCCAACGTACATTTGTTCCTTCTGGTAGCGTTAGGTCACTTGTATTTTCAATAACGCGTGCTGGTTTTTGGAGGTATTCAGGATAGGAGCAATAAGCTTTTAGCGTACCTAAGACTGCTTTTCTATTGACGCGTATCCATTTACGTTGGCTATTGAATTCATTGGTTGTTAAGAAAAATGAAGTCGTTTTTTGTAGCTGTGGTATTTTATAAGTAAATGAATTTCTTTTGACTTGTTTCATGAGAAACTTCCCTTGATCAAGTAGTATATAAAGTTGTTTTGGTAAGGTATAAAAACCAGGAGCTGGTTTTACTTTAACCCTGATCTCAAGGCTATTGCCTTCTTGAATACTATTTGGAATGTCTTTAATTTCAAAAATAAAAGGATTGGGTTCTTTGAATTCTTTGGCATACTGTAGCACACGATTGGTACCTTGGGTTAATATTTGAGGAACAAACCAAGCAACAGCAAGAAAACCTAATAAAACAGGTAACAAATATTTTAGGTACTGTCTTTGGGCTTTGTATTCAATTGCCGATTCAAAAGAAATTACATTCAATTGATTGGCCCGCTGCGCAATACTTGCTGAAATGAGATCAATGTTTCCGATGTGACCGTCGAGGTCTTGTTGGAGCTGAATGGTGTTCTTTAATTTATCGGCCACCTCTGGGAAAAAAGAACCGATGATTTCAGCTGCCTGTAAATGAGAAATTCTTTTGCCAAATGAAGATAGACGACTCAAAGGAATACCCACCCATCGAATGAATAAGTAACTTTGAATGACAATAAAACCAAAGAAAAGTATAGCTCTAATCAGGATTGGAAAACGACCAAAAAATTCTAAAAAAGAAGTGGTCAAAATCGACAACAAAAAAAACAAAGCAAACAACAAACTCCCTCTGATCAATTGATTTTTGTAATACTTCCTGATGAAAGCATCTATTTGATCAATAAGATGATTGAAAGTGGATTGCATAGGTTAAAGCTACAGTTTCATTTGCTAGCGACAAAATTAAAAGCTTAAACGCTCTGTAATAAGATTAATATATTTCTTTTTAAAAGAATTTTTAAAATATTTATTACAATTATTAAGGCTGTTCATTTGTGTATAATTAGAAAGGGGATTTATTGTTTTTTTAAAAAACGGCAGGTTATAAACAATCTATCCACTTTTTATTTTATATAAACACTTGAAAGTAAATTAGATACAGATTAATAAACAAAATATAAAAATAATAACTTGTTTAAAAATTTTAGCTACAACATCTCTTTATTTCGTTTGAAACTGGTTGAAAAGCATTGCAAAAGAAAAGCTTAAAAATAGTGGATATGTCGTGTCTGTTTGAGCTTATACAAAAGAACGACATATCCAAATAACTTTATAATGTATTTTCAACAGGTTTTAAACGCTTATCCTTAAAGAACTGTTTGTAAATGCAACCTACTTATTGAGCTGTAGCGCCGTTTATTTTTGGTTTGTTTATAAGTTTAAATTTAAAATAGTACTTAATTTAGCGCAAAAAAGATGATTATTCCCATTGGCTCCGATCACGCTGGTTTTGAAACCAAGCAAATGCTCATCACACATCTTACTGCGCTAGGATACGAGGTAAAGGATTATGGTTGTTATTCAGACCAAAGTATAGACTACCCAGATTATGCACATCCTGTTGCGACTCATATTGAATCAAACCCTGGTAGCCTTGGTATTTTGCTTTGTGGATCTGGCAATGGTATTAGCATGACCGCCAATAAACACCAAGGCATTCGTTGTGCACTTTGCTGGACGCCAGAAATCGCTGAGCTTGCGCGCCTTCACAACGACGCAAATATCATTTCACTTCCTGCCCGTTTTATCTCTGTAGACGAAGCCAAAGAAATGGTCAATGTCTTTTTAAATACAGCTTTTGAAGGCGGACGCCATGCAACGCGCGTTGCTAAAATTTCTTGCTAGTTTTCTTTGATCAAGATTTCTACCCTTCTGTTAGCCTCCTTTTCTTCTTCGCTTTTGGGCTTCTTATAAACAGGTTTCGAAAAACCAAAACCAATTGGATGCAAGCGCTTGGGCGCTATACCGTTTTGAACTAGGTATTTTTTAACCATTTCAGCTCGTTGTTTGGATAGTTTTTGTGCTTTTTTGGCACTTTTCTCATCAAAATTGACATGCCCATGAATTTCAATATTGATTTGTGGATTCAGTAAAAGTAAGTCGCGTAAACGATTGAGTTGCGGGTAAGATTCTTCCATTATTTCTGGTAAACCAGCACTGAAATAAACCCGTTCGAGTTTGGTAAGCTCACCTGTTTTGAATCCGTTTAAGTAAATGGTATCTATATAAGTTGCACCAAGTGGTATGTGGTGTTCTTTGTATTCTGCGGGAAAATAACCAGGTGCTTCAACTTTTAAAAAGCCTTTTTTCAAAGGTTGTTTGAGATTGATATTCAATTGCGAGGCAAAATAAGAGCCGGTTATTTCGGGAGCACCTTGTAAACTAATTCTGCCCGCAACAGGAGCGCCTGTTTGCCCGTCGCGTAAAAATAAGGTATAAACGGGCAGTGTATCGTTGGAGATGAAATTCAAAATTTGTTCGTCTTCATTAAGCCGAGTTCCTATAAACGCGCTTTTAAATAAAACAGCATCTTTTAAACGGGCTGTTGTTTCTATACAAATCGTGGCGTATTGATTTTTTTCTAGTTCAATATCTTTCAAGGAATGATGTCCTCTAATTTCGAATAATATACTATCTGCTCGTGATTTTTGTTGGGACGGTATATCGGACCATTCATCATTGCTTATGTAGATCACGCCCTTAGAAAAAGTCAAAGAGCTGCTTTCACTTGCGATGTCTAATTGAAATTTTCCTGATTTTGGCGCAATAAAAACCAACCAAATTTGATTTTGCTTTTTATCACCCAAAAAGGAAAGTGTAAACGAACCTTCTATCGGCGCAAAAACCGCCCCAGCACAATTGTTGTAGGAGGAGCGCTGTGCAAACAGCACATTAAGCGCTGCGGTGAAAAGAAAAAACAGAAAAATTTTCACAAAGCCCTTATACGGCTTATTCTATTTTAAGTTTCATAGGTCCCGTCAGTTGTAGGTCTATGCTAAGGTGGTCTGCTGAAAGTAATAAATTACTTATTGTGAGTGAGTTGATTTTACCCGACATCCAAACGCCTTTTGATATTTCGCTATTGATTTGTGCTTCAATAGCCGTTTTTGTTTCGTCAATAATAGGGTTGAGGTCGAGCTCAAATGCAGCAGTCATGAGCGTTTTGATGCGTTCGTCTAAAATCCAGCGGGCAGAGTGCAGGAGCACACTTTTGGTTTCAATACTGTAGTCAACTTCTTTGATTTTAAGGTGTTGCTGCTCATCGATATAAGGTGAAACTATTAAATATAGCCGCCCTTTTTTGGTGCCTGAAAAATCAACTGCTAGCAGTAAGCGCTCTTGTTGCGGTCCTAAAACCTGCACTTTATCTATTTGGATACTTCGTTTAGAGCTGATTTCAATACTTTGTGTGCCAAGTTCTTGAGCAATGAGCCGGTTGATGGAGTCGTAAGACGCAATGGTTCTGAGATTCAGTATAGAGTTAATGTTAGACCCACTATTTTTAGCGTTGTTGGGCAGCGGTGCTGCCGGCAAGGTGAGCACATTTGTAGAAAAAACGGGCTGGGCTTGTAATTGGGTCATAAAGAAAGCGCGTTTTCCTTCATTTTCTAGTCGTAAACCCGTGATACCAATTGCATTTGGCCGCAAATAAAAATAACCATAGGGGGCAACAAGAATAGGATCTTGAAGGCTTTTCCAAACCGTTACAAGTGTGGGTCTGATTGGAGCGCTTTCGAGTTGTTTGTCAATCTCTTTTTCTAGGTTCACCAAAGCTCCGCGCACTTCTTTCTCAATAGTTTCTGTGGCGTTGTATTGAAACACTGTGATTTTACAAGGGTCTATGAGTTTAAATTTTTCAAGTTTTGTTTGGGATTGCAGTCTGAAATCTTCATTGATTGCAACCTGACTCACATAACTGATGATTACTTTGCGTTTTGGTTCTCCAATGCCACAAGAGGCAGAAATGCGCGGGGTAATACACGTTGGCTCATCAAACAATTCATGACAGCCAGGGCAGTAAGATAAATTCAAATCAAAACTACCGTCAATGTGGTATTTAATTTGGTTTTCCTTGAATTCAAAATCTAGTGGTTCGCGGTAAAAATGATATTGATAACTTACACCAGCACAAGGTTTTTCTTCACCACTAAATTTAGAGTCAAGTGATTTTTCAGCCTCAACCAAGTAAGGTTTAAGGGCTATTTCTGTTGCCAGGTTTATGGTAGAAGGTTTAATGTTGGAGAGCTCACTATTTAACGCGTCTGCATCAATAAGTGGTGCGTCAATTTTGATTTCTCGACAAGAAACAAGTAAAACAAGCGTGAAAAGTAGGGTTATACGCGCGATCATTTTTTAGGAAGGAGCAAGACGCGTTGTAAAAAATTGACTTGCATGGTTGCTACAGAACCATCTGCTTCTTCAATGTAAGGGCTTGTATAGCTTGGATTGAGCTTACCGCCAGAAATTTGAAAAACCAAACCCTCATTTTGACGACAAAGAGTTGAATTGAAGAACAGATCACTGAGTGTATAGTGATCAAACAAACAATCCGCCATTAGCGTCATTTCGATGAGCAAGCTATCGCCTTCGTCCATCCAAAGTTTGTTGGTTTGCTCTTCATAGAATATTTTGTAAGCTTTGGTGCTCATCAACTCATTGTTTTTGAGATTGACAAAAGACATATTGTAAGTCCAATAATTTGGTCTGTTCATGATGAGGAGATCGAGTTGCACACCAATAGTTTGCTGCAAGCCATTAGGAGTAAAGATCTCCATGTTGCCTTCATACGATCCGAGCCAATCCTGAGGAATTCCTTTGTCTTGTTGTGCCGGTTTTTGACTCCAAACAAAAGAACTCAAGAATAAAAAAAACAAAAGTAGACGCATAAAAAAAGGGGCTAAAGCCCCTCTAAATTAATTCATTTTTGCTTTCAGACCTTGGTCGAGTGCATCTAAAAACTCTTCGGTGTAGACAAAATGCTCGCCGTGGCTTACTTTGTTACCGTGAATACACACCGCTAAGTCTTTGGTCATGATGCCGCTTTCTACGGTTTCAATACAAACTTTTTCTAGTGTTTCACAGAAGTCAATCAAAGCTTGGTTGTTGTCGAGCTTTCCTCTGAAAGCCAAACCGCGCGTCCAGGCGAAGATAGAAGCAATTGGATTGGTGGAGGTCTTCTTGCCGGCTTGGTGGTCGCGGTAGTGACGTGTTACGGTTCCGTGTGCTGCTTCGGACTCCATGATTTTACCGTCCGGTGTGATCAAAACGGAAGTCATGAGACCTAATGAACCAAAACCTTGCGCAACGGTGTCTGATTGTACATCGCCGTCGTAGTTTTTACATGCCCAAACAAAATTACCGTTCCACTTCAATGCAGAAGCGACCATATCGTCAATTAGGCGGTGTTCGTAAACGATGCCCGCAGCTTCAAACTGCGTCTTGAATTCTTGTTGGTAGATTTCTTCGAAAATATCTTTGAAACGACCATCGTATTTTTTAAGGATGGTGTTTTTAGTAGAAAGATAAAGTGGCCATTTTTTAGTCAAGGCCATATTGAAACAGCTTCTTGCAAAACCAGAAATAGATTCGTCGGTGTTGTACATCGCCATTCCAACGCCATCTCCTTTGAAATTGTATACTTCAAAAGTTTGGGTTTCGCCACCATCTTCTGGTGTGAAGGTCATGGTGAGCTTGCCTTTTCCTTTGAAAACAGCATCGGTAGCGCGGTATTGATCACCGAAGGCATGACGACCCACAATAATTGGGGCGGTCCAGTTGGTGACCAAACGCGGAACGTTTTGCATCACAATAGGCTCGCGAAAAACAGTGCCGTCTAGGATGTTGCGGATGGTTCCGTTTGGAGACTTCCACATCGATTTCAAATGAAATTCTTCGACCCGTGCTTCATCAGGAGTAATGGTAGCACATTTGATACCGACCTGATATTTTTTAATGGCCTCAGCAGCATCTATTGTAATTTGGTCGTTGGTTTCATCGCGTTTTTCAATACCCAGATCATAGTATTTGATATCTAGATCGAGGTAGGGTAAGATGAGTTTGTCTTTGATGAACTTCCAGATGATACGGGTCATTTCATCTCCGTCGAGCTCTACGATTGGATTGGCTACTTTAATTTTTGACATTGAAATTTTTTATGTGCAAATTTAATCAATAATATGTTTAGGACCGGTGCTAATTTGCTCCGAACAACAGCTGAATTAGTCGAGAGAACCAATCATTTTAGATGGGTCTACAATTTGATCGTATTCTTCAGCGCTTACGTGTCCTAAGCCTACGGCGGCTTCCTTGAGGGTGGTGCCGTTTTTATGTGCGTATTTCGCAATCTCAGCAGCTTTGTAGTAACCGATTTTGGTATTGAGCGCCGTTACGAGCATAAGGGAGTTGTCTAGGTGTTGTTTGACGATCGGCAAATTGGCCTGGATACCCACCGCGCAATTGTCAGCGAAAGAAACACAAGCATCGCCAATAAGGCGAGCGGATTGCAACACATTGGCCGCAATAACGGGCTTGAATACATTGAGTTCAAAATGACCATTAGATCCTGCAATGCTGACCGTTACGTCATTACCCATCACTTGTGCACAAACCATGGTCAAGGCTTCAGGCTGAGTTGGGTTGACTTTTCCAGGCATAATTGATGACCCTGGTTCATTATCTGGAATGATGATTTCTCCAATACCACAACGCGGCCCAGAAGACAACATGCGGATGTCATTGGCAATTTTCATGAGTGAAACCGCACTGCGCTTGAGTGCTCCCGAAAGCTCTACCATGGCGTCGTGGGCAGCCAATGCTTCAAACTTATTGGCAGCGGTAATAAATGGCAAACCTGTGAATTCAGCAATTTTTTGAGCGACCAACACATCGTATCCTTTTGGCGTGTTGAGACCTGTACCAACTGCTGTTCCGCCCAAAGCAAGTTCAGAAACAGCAACTAATGCATTGTTGATGGCTCGCATGGAGTAATCAAGCTGTGCAACATAACCACTGAATTCTTGACCCAATGTAAGTGGAGTGGCATCCATAAAGTGGGTTCGCCCAGTTTTGACGATATCTTTGAATTCGACTACTTTTTGTTGCAACACAGCGCGCAAATGTTGCAAGCCTGGCAAAGTAACTTCAACTGCCATTTTGTAGGCAGCGATGTGCATAGCGGTCGGGTAGGTATCGTTGGAAGACTGCGATTTATTGATGTCGTCGTTGGGATTTAGCACTTTTTGTTCGTCGAGCAACTGTCCGCCATTTACGACATGGCCGCGGTTGGCAATAACCTCGTTGCAGTTCATGTTAGACTGTGTTCCCGATCCTGTTTGCCAAATCACTAATGGGAATTCGTCGTCGTGCTGGCCGGTCAATATTTCATCACATACTTTAGAGATGAGGTCTCTTTTTTCTTGTGGCAAAACACCCAGTTGGTGGTTGGCATGCGCCGCAGCCTTTTTGAGATAGGCAAAAGCGTGGACCACTTCAATTGGCATCGAGCCCTCAGGGCCAATTTTAAAGTTGTTGCGCGAACGTTCTGTTTGAGCGCCCCAATAGCGGTGAGCAGGTACTTTTACCTCTCCCATGGTGTCTTTTTCGATGCGAAATTCCATTTTTTGGTGTTTATGAATTTATTTGTGTAATTTTGGACAAGTTTTCAACTGCAAAAATAATAGAAGATGAGCACTTTCGGTATTGTAATGTTTCTTTTAATTGGCGGGATGGCCTTTTGGATGTTATTCTTTTTATTAGGATTTATCCTTCCTTATTGGCTTACGCTAGGTTTGTTCGAGCAACTGCGTCCAAAACGCATCTTTGACGAAGACTCCAAATAAAGAATCCACTCTTTTTTCCGAAAGCGCCATATGGCGCTTTTTTTATGTCCTAAAGATTTGTGCTTATTTTCCTTGTATGGTCAGGCAAAGCAATTACTTCAGCGAGTCGCTCCATACTGACCAGCACATAAAAAACAAAAGTCGAAATGAATCCCGATAAATACCCGAACAACGGCACGTAAGCCAAAGGCATGGTGAGCACTTAAATTTTGTTTAATTTCGAAGTGTCAAATCAAGCAAAAAAAGATGGAAATCACACCCGAACTCAAAGAGAAACTCAGTCTATTAAATGAAAAATACGCCGCGCTTGGCGAAGATTTCAATGCCTATTTAGAGGGCTTGCTTTACGCCGATGTCACCACCTATTGGGATTACATTCAATTAGACACACTCTTGAGTTTGCAAAAACCCAAAACATCTTTTCCAGATGAGGTGGTTTTTATCATGTACCATCAAATCACAGAATTGTACTTCAAGCTTGCCCTTCGCGAGTTTGAGGCCCTTGGCAATATTCAGGCCCCAACAAAAGCACATTTTATTGACCGCGTGTCGCGCATCAACCGTTATTTTGATGCCTTAGTGAAGAGTTTTGAAATCATGATCAACGGAATGGACCGCGAAGAATTCTTGAAGTTCCGCATGAGTTTACTACCTGCATCAGGGTTTCAGTCTGCGCAATACCGCGAAATCGAAATCTTCAGTACCGATTTCATCAATCTAGTGGCAAAAGACCACCGCAAGCAACTTAAAGAAGAAACAGATCTTACCCGCTTGTTTGAGCACATCTATTGGAAGGCGGGTGCTACTGAAGTGGCTACCGGCAAAAAAACGCTCACCCTGATCCAATTCGAAGAAAAATACCGCGATCAATTTATAGCATTGGCCAATAATTGCCAAGATAAAAATCTTTGGCAAGTCTATTTGCGCCTTAGCGAAGCAGACCAAGCCGATGAAAATGTACGGCAAGCCTTGCGACAAAACGATATCAATGTCAATATCAATTGGCCTTTGGCGCATTACAAATCAGCCGTCCGTTATTTGGCCAGACAAGACAAAGATGTAGCAGCCACTGGCGGAACAAATTGGCAAAAATACCTACCGCCGCGTTTTCAAAAGCGCATTTTTTATCCCACTTTATGGTCGGCAGAAGAGCAAGAAAACTGGGGCAAGGCTTGGGTAGAAGAAACCTTCAGTTAAGTCGGTTTTATTTCAACTCTTTGATATACAAAGCCGAAAAATCGAGCATTCCAGACGCTTCTAATTGTAAGCCCCTCACCCGCAACTGATTGAGGACAATAAAATCTTCTGTGTAAATCGGAATGAGGGCTTGTTGGTCTAGGATGGTTTTTTCACAAAGCATTTGCGCGTGCAATCGTTTTGAGTTTGTTCGCGCTCTAATAGATTCTAAATAGTAGTTGTCTACATCATGATTTTGAAACACAACAGGATTTTGCGAACCACTATAGAAAAGTCGGAGATAAGATTCTGCTCCAGGGTAGTCGCCAACCCATCCACTGCGCCACATTTCACCACTATTTTTTGCAGTGTCTTGACGTGGTCTTTGTGCTTCTTTTAATATTATGCGAACAGGAAGTGTTTTTTCTAGTTGCAGTGCCGCTGCCGCTGCCCATTTGTAAGCCAAAGTGTTTTTGGCGGCGCCCACATAAAAATGAATGGGCGGCAAGGGTCGCTGAGTGTTATAACCCGCTTGGGCAAGTAACAATTGAGCTTGCGCTATTTTTTCGCTAACGGCTCTGTTGTCAGCAAAAACCAATATGTTATTGAATTGTTTTTGCTTTGGAATGAAATGTCCCCTCAACTCTTGGCCCTCACCTTTCAAAACATCATTACAAATTGTTTTTGTATCGATGACTAGTGCAAATGCTCGTCGAACAGCTTGCAGATCAAAAGGACTCTTACAACTATTGAATTGAATGAAGTGCACCTTTGCCGCATTTTTGATGTACACCTCATGCAGCGGATTTTTACCTTGCTTGGCATCGTTGAGGGTGCCGAATGCTTCTCGGAGGTCATCTATTGGGAGGTCGAAAAGAAGATCGATATTGTTTTTTAAAAATAGTTTTTGTGCTAGTTGTCCGGACGTACCGCAACTCAACTCAATGCGGTCTAAGTAGGGTAGTTGGTTGCCGTATTTATCGCGCCGCCAATAAGATGGGTTGCGCTCAAATGAATACGTGTGTTTTATTTTATTTTCTAAAAGAAAAGGCCCTGTACCCACTGGGTTTTTTGGAAATTGTTGGCCATAAAATCTAGCAGCTTGTTTACTTAAAACACTCAGGCTAGGACTTGTCAATAAATCTAAAAAATGATTGTAGGTTCCCGTCAATTCTATTTTTAAGGTGTATTTATCAAGAATTCGTATGCCTTCAACACTGGCTTTTATTGGGTCTTGGTGTTTATCAAAAAATTTTTTTCCTCCAACGATAAGTTGAGGTAAAATCAGTTCTTGTTGCATGTTGTCTTGTTGTGAACAGGCTAAGCTTAGGCTAAATGCGACATCTTCTGCCGTGAGTTCTGCAGAGTGAAAACGAAAGCAAGAATTATCAGTGAAATGTATGTTTTTCTTTATGCGGATAACGACCTGATTTCTTTTGGTGTTCAGACTGACTTTAGCAGCCAAGCAGTAGCGCCAACCGCGTTTATTTTGTGCAGGCTTGAGTAAGGGTTCAAAAATGAGTTGTTGAAGCCGTTGTGCTTCTAGGGTGTTGTTGGCAAGTGGATAAAGACCGAGGTTTTTGTTTTTTGAGCAGATGCTCAGGGTGCCGCCATAAACTTTGCCGCCTTTAGCGTCGGTGTTTTTTGGCGTAGCAAAATAGAAGAATAGCCCGCCAAGCGCAAGAACAAAAACAAGCCAGATGATTTTTTTTTGCTTCATCGAAAGCAACAAATGTACAGATGTTGCACCATAAAAAAGGGGACCGAAGCCCCCTTTTGATTATTTTTTGTCAACCAAATGAAAGAAGCCGTGGCCGCTTACTTCTTGGTTGTTGAGACCGGCTCCGACATACTTGTAAAAGTATACACCTTCACTAGCGGGTTCTCCATTGATTTTGCCGTCCCAAGCAGGGTTGTTATTGATGAGGTCAACAGACGTCATGTCCATCAAAACATTGCCCCAACGGTTCAAAATGATGAGCTGCAAGGAGATGACATTTTTAGTGTCTAGGTAGAAAGTTTCGTTGTTGTTGTCTGCGTTCGGGCTGAAAACGTTTGGCGCAATGACCTCAGGGCGGGCGTATTCACAGCTGCCGTCCTCGATGAGTGCGTTTGGATCGTAATTGAGCGCGAGCGGATCTGTACAGCCAGTTGGGTACACACAAGAACCATCGTTTACATTGGCAAGAGGGTTGTAGTTGGTGCCGAGTGGATCTGTACAACCGCAAACATTTACGGTGATGGTAAGTGATGCAACATCTGAACATTGTGGCCCTTGATTGGCGGTTAAAGTAACCGTATAAGTTCCGAAAGGCACATCGAATACGTGATTTTGAGCACTGAGGTTGTTGCTGCTACCGGTTTGTCCGTCCCCAAAGTTCCAGCTGAAGGCACTAGCGTTCTGACTGGTGTTGGTGAACGTGACGCTGAGAGGCGCACAACCTTGAGTTACGTTTGCGCTGAATTCGGCAACTGGCGGGTCCAGCACATCGACAAATGCGCTGTCACTTACGGTACAAACGTTGTCTTCAATGGTAACATAGTACCATCCGGAAGGAATGTTTTGCCAAACAGATGCGTCGATAAAGCCATTTGGCCCTGGCCCTGACCAGTTATACTGCGGCACCCCTTGTGTACCAGATGCTTGTACAGAAACATAACCAGATGGCACACAGGTGGAAGGCCCGACATAAATAGTGTCTATGGCCAATGTTTGGTTCATTGTGACGGTAACGGTATCGGTTTGCGAGAAGTTACAGTTATCCGTAGCTGTCACTAAATAATATGCGGTACCATTCTGATTAATCCCCACTGATATGGAGTCGTTAGTGCCGATGTTGGCACCGGCTAAATTGACCCACGAATAGTTATATGGTGCATAGCCACCTGAGGCGTCGGCTGTGAGCCAAACGCTATCGGCAGCACAGTAAACAGTTGGGTTGTTGCCCGTAATATTGATGATGGGTCCCTCTCCAATAAAAATGGTTCCGGTAGAAGTTATGGTGTCTCCGCAGGGGTTGATCAATTCTACGGTAATTACTACTGATTCAAAACCTTCATTGATTCCGTCTTGGGTAGGCGTGAGGTTGATGACAACGGTGTCTTCACCAGGCAAGAAAGTAATTGGATTAGGCAAAGTATTGTAGTCAATGCCTTGTTGTGCTACCCCACCAATTGTGTAGTTGATGATGAGGGTATCGTCTAACTGTCCTGGAGGACGCGTAAAGATAAAATCGGCGTAAGTACAGCCTTCAATAATTGTGGTGTCACCGGATACGGTAGCAACAGCAACATCTACTGCAGAGGAACTGAACGAACCTGCTTCTAAGAAAACGCCAGAATCGTAAGCTTGGTCACCAACGTTGGAAATAGCCAATTTGATATGGTAAAGTTGGTTGCATTGTACACTTGCTGCGGCTGTAAGCAAAACGGTTGTGCCGTCATATTGAATGGCATCGCCGTAGGTTAGTGTAGAGCTTGCTTCGTTGAACACATAATATTGGGTGTTGGACGCGTCGCCAACGTTGTTAATGGTAACTGGAATACCGCCAGGAATCGTTGCAATATTTGCCCCACCGTTAGGATAGCCTGGCAATGCATATGTTCCGGAGATGCCCGGACCCCATAAAAACAAACCAAATGCGTCGTTGAAGGTAGAAGGAGAAAACTCAGGGTATTCCTCAGAGCCAAACATGTAATTGAAGAAAAGGGTGTCTCCGGACGGAATAAAATCGAATTCTAATACAACACCGTTTTTCACAGCACCAGCAGCGATGTCGTTTAGATGAGGATCTGAGGTAACTAATGGTGTAGCCGGGACATTGTTAGAAAGACTGGTGCTATTGTTTGGACCAACAGCAGCAGCGGCGTTGCCCGTGGTTAAAACCAAACCGTTGCTAATAGGAAACGCAGGGTTAGTATTGGTAAAGTAACCTACATTTCCTTGAGCCGTATTGGCCAACGCAGGGTTGCCATTTATTGTGACATTAAATGCCGTGACTCCAAAACCTAGTAGTACGTTGTCTACTAATTGTTGGGGTGTTTGGGTGGTGGAAACGGCAATAGGCTGTGCAAATAAAGACCCTATTGAAAACAAAAAGATGAGGTGTAGTAAGTGTTTCATATGCGTAAGTTGTCGGTTGGACGTCATTACTGTAAAAAAAGTTGCATAACAAAATTAATATAAACTACGACACAACAAAACACCGCGATTTTTCGCAACTTTGATGCATAGAATGATTATGGAAAAAACACAACTATTTATTCAAGCAAACAAGCAAAAATTTGTCGATGAATTATTTGCGCTTTTAAGAATCCCCTCTGTTTCTGCAGACCCTAATTATCAAGGTGATGTAGCTGCTTGTGCAGCGCATTTAGCTACACACCTTCAGCAAATTGGGCTGGATGCGGTAGAGGTGATCAGCACGGCTGGGCATCCAATTGTCTATGCCGAAAAAATAATTGATTCGAAGTTGCCAACCATTTTGGTTTACGGACATTATGACGTCCAGCCAGCAGATCCGCTCGAGCTCTGGCACAGCCCGGCATTTGAGCCCGTAATCAAAACCACACCGATTCATCCCGAAGGCGCCATTTTTGCTCGCGGAGCGTGCGACGACAAAGGTCAGTTTTTTATGCACGTTAAGGCCGTTGAGGCCATGTTACAAGCGCAAGAATTACCTTGTAATGTCAAACTCATGATAGAAGGCGAAGAAGAAGTGGGTAGCCCCAATCTCGCTATTTTTGTCAGCGAAAATAAAGCCAAACTCAAGTCGGATATTATTTTAGTCTCAGATACCGGCATGCTCTCCAACGACACGCCATCTGTTACAACAGGTTTGCGCGGCTTGAGTTACGTAGAAGTGGAAGTAACGGGCCCCAACCGAGATTTACACTCAGGTCTTTATGGTGGTTGTGTGGCCAACCCGATCAATATCCTTACGCAAATGATCGCAAGTTTACACGACCAAAACATGCGCATCACCGTTCCAGGTTTTTACGATAAAGTAGTGGACCTTTCTGATGAAGACCGCGCAGAAATGGCCAAAGCACCATTTTCTGAACAAGCTTATTGCGCTGCGCTCGACATCGCCTCCACACACGGCGAAGCCGGCTACAGCACCATGGAGCGGGGCTCTATTCGTCCTACGCTAGATGTAAATGGCATTTGGGGTGGCTATATTGGCGAAGGTGCCAAAACCGTTATTGCATCAAAAGCTTTTGCTAAAATATCAATGCGCTTGGTCCCGGACCAAGATCCAGAAGAAATCACGGCATTGTTTCAGACACATTTTGAAAAAATAGCCCCGGCAAGTGTGCGCGTCAAAGTAACGCCTCACCATGGTGGCCAGCCAGTTGTGACACCAACAGACTCACCAGCCTATGCCGCTGCAAGCCAAGCCTATGAAACCACATTTGGTAAGAAACCAATTCCTGTGCGCAGCGGCGGCAGTATTCCAATCATCGCCATGTTTGAACAAGAATTAGGTCTGAAAACGATTTTAATGGGCTTTGGTTTGGATAGCGACGCTATTCATAGCCCCAACGAGCATTACGGCTTGTTTAATTTCTATAAAGGAATTGAGACCATTCCTTATTTTTTCAAAAATTTCAGTCAAATCTAAGCATGAAACAGCTCTTTGTATTTGCATTATTATGCACCTTGGTTGCTTGTAAAAGCTTGGATGAACCTATCGAAATGATGAGTTTTGACGGCACTGAAATGCAACAATTCAGCGGCCAACTGATCAAGTGCAAAGCCGGTTTTCATGTCCAAAATAATTTGTGGGTTCCAGTCAAAATGAAGCCGGGTAGTTTTGAACTTTTTATCGATCAGCAAAAAGTGGGTAATTTATATATCGATGAGACAATTAAATTAAAAGCACATCGAGAAGCTGTTCTCAAAGTGCCGCTGCGCATGATACCAGAGCCTGGTTTCATGACAACAGCCTTCAAAGCCTCTAAAAAATCCACCGTACAAGTCAAAATCAGCGGCTACCCTTCTGTTGGTGTTTTCTTTTTGTACAAAACACTTCCGGTCTCTAAAGAAACACAAATAGAGCCCGCTCAGTTTATTCCTTACCTCCCTTCTTTCTGATGCTGACACCCGCCGCACCTAAAAAATTATTTTTACTCGATGCCTATGCGCTCATTTATAGAGCGTACTTTGCATTTGCCAAAAATCCTCGCGTCAATTCAAAAGGCGAAAACACATCAGCTGCATTTGGTTTTACCAACGTACTGATAGACATCCTCAAAACAGAGCAACCTACACACATTGCAGTTGTGTTTGACCCCCCTGGTGGCTCTACGCAGCGCCAAGAGGAATACGTTGAATACAAAGCACAGCGCGAACAAATGCCCGAAGACATCCGCTCAATGATTCAGCCCATTAAGCAAATCGTTCAGGCATTTAATATTCCCATTCTAGAGGTTGCGGGTTATGAAGCCGATGACGTCATTGGAACAATTGCCAAGCTCGCTGAGCCAAGAGGCTTCATCACCTACATGATGACCCCCGATAAAGATTATGCGCAACTCGTGAGCCCCCAAACTTTCATGTACAAGCCCGGAAGAGGTGGAAACCCTCCAGAAATTATGGGCGTAAAGGAAATTTGCGAAAAGTTTGAGATCAGCAATCCGGCGCAGGTAATTGATATTTTAGGTTTATGGGGCGATGCTTCAGATAACATTCCGGGTATACCGGGTATTGGTGAAAAAACCGCCAAGTTATTGGTTGCCAAATATGGCTCAATGGAAGGACTATTTGCCCATGTGCACGAGCTCAAAGGCAAGCAAAAAGAAAATGTAGAGAATTTTCAGCAGCAAGGCCTGATGTCGAAGTCTTTGGCGACGATTATCTGCGATGTGCCTGTTGAGTTCGACGAAAAGGACTTAGAAATCTGCCCCGTAAATGCCGAGGCTATCAAAGAGATTTTTACAGAGCTCGAATTTAGAACGCTGGCCAAGCGCGTGATTGGCGAAGAAATTGTGGTCACACAAGCGCCGGCGTCAAAAGAAGAAGCGCAACTCGATTTATTTGGCATGCAAAGTATGCTCGAACCACAAGAAGCCGCGCCCACAGCCAACTACAAAACGATTGCCACAGAAAAGCCGAGTTATCACCTGATCACTTCCGCCGAGGAACGCAAAGAATTACTTGCGCTCTTGCTTGTACAAAGCGAGGTTTGCTTTGATACCGAAACCACATCTATAGATGCACTGCATGCAGACTTAGTTGGCTTCTCTTTTTCTTATAAAGCACGTGAAGCATTTTATGTCGCGGTTCCCAACGATTTTGAAGGCGCAAAAGCAATTCTTCATGAATTTGCGCTGGTTTTTGAAGATATCTCCATAGAGAAGATTGCCCACAACCTCAAATATGACTTGAAGGTCTTGCACCGTTATGGCATCACACTAAAGGGTCCGCTTTTTGACACCATGATTGCCCAATACCTCATCAATCCGGAGTCCAAACAAGGCATGGATTTTCTTGCCACTTATTACCTCAATTACCAGCCCGTTTCTATTGAATCTCTGCTCGGTAAAAAAGGCAAGAACCAAGGCAACATGGCAGACCTGAGTCCAGCACAAATCAAAGACTATGCTTGCGAAGATGCCGACATCACTTTTCAACTCAAGAAGCTACTCGAGCCCGAAATCGAAAAACCACACTTGCACCATTTGTTCTACGATGTAGAAATGCCGCTTGTAACAGTTCTCAAGGATATCGAACAAGAAGGTATTGCCATCGATACAGCGGTGCTTCATACTTTTTCAAAAGAGCTCGACGAACGCCTTATTGAGCTCGACCAACAAATTAAAGACCTCGCAGGTGAGCCTTTTAACATCGACTCTCCCAAGCAACTCGGCGAAATCCTTTTTGAAAAACTGCAAATTTCTAGCAAGGCTAAAAAGACCAAAACTGGTCAGTACGCCACCTCGGAAGACGTCCTTCAAAAACACGAAAACGACCACCCGATTATTGGTCATATTTTAGAATACCGCCAATTGCGCAAGCTCAAGAGCACTTATGTAGATCCGCTCCCAACGCTTTGCGATCCTATTGACGGCCGCATTCACACGAACTTCATGCAAACCGTTACGGCAACTGGGCGCTTGAGTTCTAACAACCCCAATTTGCAGAATATTCCTGTGCGCTCTGCCAAAGGCCGAGAAATTCGCCGCGCTTTTGTTGCCCGCTCGGCAGATTTTCAGCTCATGGCGGTAGACTACTCGCAAATAGAATTGCGCATTATTGCCGCGCTTTCCGGCGACCCGAACATGATCAGTGCTTTCAAGAGCGGACACGATATTCACGCAGCTACTGCCGCTCAGGTTTTTCATACACCTTTAACTGAGGTTACTAGAGAACAGCGCAGCGCAGCCAAGGCGGTCAATTTCGGTATTATATATGGCCAATCTGCTTTTGGCTTGGCCCAAAACCTACAAATTTCGCGTACCGAAGCTAAGGGCATCATCGACGCTTATTTTGAACAATACGGCACCATTAAAACATACATGGATAAAGTCATTGCGCAAGCAAGAGAATTAGGCTATGTAGAAACCATCTTGAAACGCCGCCGTTATTTGCCAGACATTCATTCTGCCAATGCGGTCGTGCGCGGTTTTGCCGAGCGCAATGCCATTAACGCACCTATTCAAGGTTCGGCTGCAGACATCATCAAGTTGGCCATGGTGGCTGTACACAAAGCCATGAGCAAGGAAAACCTACAATCAAAAATGATTTTGCAAGTACACGATGAACTTGTATTTGATGTCCATCAGGATGAAATCGAACAAATGCAACAACTCGTCAAAAAAGCGATGGAAGAAGCTGTGGCCATGGAAGTACCGATGGAGGTCGAAATGAAAACAGCACCTAATTGGCTTGAGGCACACTAATAAACTTAAGGTATCTTTGTAACTCTTAATAGACAAAATGGAAATTCTCATTAAAGCAGCTCAGCTCATTACTTCTCTGGCGATCCTCGTGACCCTTCACGAATTTGGTCATTTTATACCAGCCAAATTATTCAAGACCCGCGTCGAGAAATTTTATCTTTTTTTCAATCCGTATTTTTCTTTTTTCCGTTGGAAACGCGTAAATGGCGTGAAGAAAAAATCTTGGTTCAGTAAGTCTTCGCCAAGCGAATGGTCCGAAGACCCAGACACCACAGAGTGGGGAATTGGTTGGGTTCCGCTCGGGGGTTATGTCAAAATTGCTGGCATGATCGACGAATCAATGGACACCGAACAACTCAAGAACGAAGCACAACCTTGGGAGTTCAGAAGTAAAAAACCTTGGCAGCGCCTGATCATCATGATTGGTGGTGTCACCGTTAATCTCGTATTGGGTTTCATTATTTACATTGGCGTTGTGTTTACATGGGGCCAGTTAACGCTCGACCAAAACAAGTTGAAAGAAGGCTTAGGTGTACATCCTTTCATGGCTCAATACGGCATTTATTCTGGCGACATCATTTTAGACATAGAAGGCAAGAAACCTCTCAATTTAGATGATATCAATAAAGAGATTTTATTGCGTGGTGCCCACAAGATTACCGTTCAACACCAAGACGGCACCATTGCTCATCTCACCCTTCCTTCGGATATCGACAGCAAATTATTTCAAGCTGGCGCCTTGCCTGCATTCACCCTGCGCTCCAATGCGCTTAAAGTGGCCGAGGTGAGCACAGACTCTCCTGCATTGCGTGCAGGGCTCAAAGTGAAAGACCACGTTTACGAAGTCAATGGAAAAGTCATTCGTTATTATGACGAGTTTCAAGCGGAGCTTTTTGCCCATAAAAATGAGAAAGTGGCTATTAAGGTGGCTAGAAAAGGTGACTCAAAAGACACGGTCACGCTTGATGTCAAAGTAAAGTCGAACGGAACAATCGGCATCATGGCCAATTCAGAATTCATCGATCAAAAGGCAATTTCTGAGAAAAAATATGGTTTTGCACAGAGCGTCAGCATCGGGATGGGTTACGGTTACAATACCTTATCTGACTACGTGAGTCAGTTCAAATTCGTCTTTACCAAAAAAGGTGCGACACAAATTGGCGGCTTTGCTTCAATTGGCAATATGTTCCCGCCTCTTTGGGACTGGCATACTTTCTGGCTAACCACCGCCTTGTTGTCCATTATTTTGGCCTTTATGAATATTTTACCGATTCCTGCCCTCGATGGCGGCCATGTTGTTTTTCTTTTATACGAAATGATCACCGGTAAAGAAGCGCCTCAAAAAGTATTGGAGGTCGCGCAGTATATCGGCATTTTCTTATTGCTTTCATTGATGATCTACGCCAATGGCGCCGACTTAGTCCGTTGGATAATCAAATAATCAGCTATGCAACGTTTTCAAAATTATGTACTCGGAAAATGGCTAGATGGCCAAGGAGAAGAAACCCCTTTGTTTAATGCACTAACCGGTGCGCAAATTGGAGCAGTTTCTAGTGCGGGCCTTGACTTTGCCGAGGTACTGACTTACGCCAGACAAAAAGGCTACGCGCTGCGCAAAATGACTTTTCAAGAGCGTGGCCGCATGCTCAAGGCCCTGGCTTTGTTTTTAATGGAGCGCAAAGCGAAGTATTATGAGATTTCAGCGCTAACCGGCGCAACAAAAGTTGATTCCTGGATAGACATCGAAGGTGGTATTGGCAACTTATTTGCTAATGCGAGTTTGCGCCGTCAATTTCCCGATCTTCCTTATTATGTAGATGGTGCTGCGGCACCGCTCTCTAAAAACGGCACTTTCATAGGTCATCACATTATGGTCCCAAAAGAGGGGGTTGCTGTACACATCAATGCTTTCAATTTCCCAATTTGGGGGATGCTCGAAAAAATCGCAGTCAACTTTATGGCGGGTGTACCAGCGGTGGTGAAGCCTTCAGAATACACTTGTTTCTTGACAGAAGTCATGGTGCGCGACATCATCGATTCTAATATATTGCCAGAAGGTGCTTTGCAACTCATTTGCGGCCTTGGGCGCGGCATTTTGGATAGCGTAGATGCACGAGACGTCGTTACATTTACCGGAAGTGCTGCAACTGGAAAGTTGCTCAAAGGCTTGCCGCGCATTGCCGAACAAAGCGTGACCTTTAATTTAGAGGCAGACTCCCTCAATGCTACGGTACTTGGTCAAGCTGCTGTTCCGGGAACCGAAGAATTTGATTTATTTGTGAAAGAATGCGTCAAAGAAATGACGATCAAAGCAGGCCAAAAATGTACGGCTGTTCGCCGCATTATTGTTCCTGAAAACCTATTAGATGAGGTGCAGGATGCAATTGCTGCACGCTTGGCTACCACCAAAATAGGAGACCCCGCAACTGAAGGCGTTAGAATGGGTGCGCTGGCTACCAAATTACAAGTAGAAAGAGTGCGCGCCAATGTAGACTTGCTCGCACAATCCCAGCAAATGGTCTTCGGGAATTTAGACAATTTTGAAGTAATGGGCGCCAGCAAAGAAGCGGGTGCATTTTTCCCGCCTGTATTGTTCCGCAATGAAAACCCATTCACTGCAACGGCTGTCCACGACATCGAAGCATTTGGCCCTGTGGCCACTATTATGCCTTACAAAGACATGGGCGCAGCCATTGAACTAGCCAAAATGGGCAAGGGCTCTTTGGTTTCTTCAATTGTGACGCCTAGTAATACAGAAGCTGTTGAATACGTAGTGGGCGCTGCTAGTATGCACGGCCGCATCCTTGTTCTCAATAAAGATTGCGCCAGAGAAAGCACAGGCCATGGTTCGCCAATGCCTTTACTTACCCATGGCGGCCCAGGAAGAGCAGGCGGCGGCGAAGAAATGGGCGGAAAACGCGGCGTACTGCATTATTTGCAACGCACAGCGATCCAAGGCCATCCAAGCACCATTACGGCCATAACCCAGCAGTTTCAGGTCGGTGCAGCCATGCCAGAAGCGCAACCGCATGTATTTAGAAAGCACTTTGAAGAGTTGGTTGTTGGGGAAACTGTCTTTACCCATAAGCATACGGTAACCGATGCCGATATCGTCAATTTTGCGAATGTTTCCGGCGACAACTTCTATGCCCACATGGACGCCACTTCACTTGAAGGAACCATTTTTGAGCGCCGTGTAGCGCATGGTTATTTCATTTTGTCTAAGGCAGCTGGCTTATTCGTAGACCCTAAGAAAGGTCCTGTTTTATTGAACTACGGAATTGAAGAGGCACGCTTTACCAAGCCTGTTTATCCGGGCGCTACAATCGGTGTGCGTTTTACAGTCAAAGAAAAGATAGACCAAGAGAAGCGCTCTGAAGAAGATATCGCAAAAGGCATCGTAAAATTTTTAGTAGATGTCTTTGACGAAACTGGAGAAACCGTTGCTTTGGCCACCATCCTTACGATGGTAAAGAAGCTTGCAAACGCTTAAGTTTTACTTATTATCTACTTCTTCTGCAAACTCGATTTCGAGTTTATCCATGTCGTAGTCAGTTTCTTCATTGTAGATATCAAAGAAAGGTTCTTGGAAAGAACGCATGCTGAATTTACGTTCTAGCGTTAAAAGCAATGCCGGCAAAATGATCAAATTGGTGGCCATACCGACCATGATGGTAATGGATACCAAAAGCCCCAGTGCCTTAGTACCTCCGAACTGGGAGAACACAAACATTAAGAATCCGAAGAATAAAATCACGGACGTATAGAAGATGCCTAAGCCGGTTTCGCGCAATGAATGTAGGATCGCAAAGCGGACATCCCAACCATGTTGTTTGAGCTCATTTCTGTATTTACCTAAAAATAAAATGGCGTTGTCTACGGTGATACCTAGCGCAATACCAAATACGAGAATGGTAGAAGGCTTGAGCGGAATTTGAAAATAGCCCATGATACCTGCCGTAAATAACAATGGAATGATGTTTGGAATCATGGATACCATAATGATGCGCATCGAGCGGAACAAGAATGCCATCATGATCGCAATGGAGACGATGGCGAAAATGAGGCTTTGCAGTAAGTTAATAAAGAGGTATTTGGTGCCTTCTGTCTGAACCACTTTGATTCCGGTAAAAATCAAATCGTATTGTTCTGCAGCAATTGCTTTTTTGAGTTTTTTATTGAATTGAGTTGTACCCGCATAGGACTTGATTTTTTCTGGATCCATGTCGAATGCCATCTGTTTTTGGTCATTGCCATTAGAAAGAAGTGCCGTAAGGCTATTGAAAACGCCCGTATGTTCGTAGATAATGCTATCGAGTGCCGCAGTGTTGCCTTTTTCAATCTTGGTGTAAAGACGCTCAAGTGTTTGTCGGTCAGGATTGAGAATAGCGTTTGTTTTGATTTTGAGTGCATCGAGTGCTGGTCCAACTTTATCTACACTGAGGTCTTTCATCTGCATGCGGATGCGCAGTGTGGTTTTGCTAGTGTCTACCAAGTTTTTAAGTGAGATAGAACCACCATTGAGGCTACTCATGTCGAGTTTGTCGATGTATTTTTTGAGACGGAGTTTGTCGCGGTTAGAGATGAGCGTGTATTTGCTTGGATCACCACCGTGGTAAGCCATGTTGATAGACTTGATGAGGTCAACGTAAGAGATGCTTTTTGAGAAGAGTGTGTCTTTGGCAAACACACTTTGTATTTCTTCTACTTTGCGCATGGTCTCGGCATTGAAAAGACGACCTTTCTCTTTGTAGTTGACCGTAATTTCAAAAGGAATAGAGCCACCAAAATTGCGCTCCACAAATTTGAGATCGAGCAAAATAGGGTCGTCGGAGGGTAAATCGCTGGTAATGTTTCCGGTCGAAATAATTTTGGTCATGCCGTAGAGGCTGACAATAACGAGCAGCACAGAGGTAACGTAAATCCAGGGGCGGTATTTCGTGACAAGCTTAACGATGAATTCTATAAATCCTTGAGAATAAATACGGCTAAGGTGTTTGAGATGTCGCGGCTTTGGTGGCTTGGCAAAAGAGGCAAGAATTGGAATTATGGCCAGTGATAGTACAAAAACTACCATGATATTCCAACTAGAAATGATACCAAATTGCGCAAGTTTGTCAGAACTGGTGAAAGTAACAAAACCTACTGCTGTAGTGAGGTTGGTTAAGAAGGTAACCGAACCAATGCGTTTGATCATGACAAACAGCGAGCGCATTTTGTTGTCGAGCCGCACATATTCTTGATGGTACCGCGTGATCAAGAATACGCAGTTGGGCACGCCAATGACAATTAGGAGCGGTGGTACAAGCGCCATGATAATAGAGAGCTGATAACCCAAAAAGGCAATACTACCCAAGGCCCAAATCACTGAAATAGCAACGACAATATTGCACAGGAGCACAACATATAGCGATCTAAAGAAAATGAATAGCAAAAGGGAAGAAGCAAAAATAGAGAGCCCCAAGAAGATATACATTTCGGCAACAATGCGTCGGCCAACTACAACGCGGATGTGTGGTAAACCTGCAAAGTATACCTTGCCAAATTGTTTTTCATATTGGTCTGCGAGTGCTTCGATTTTGAGTACAACACCCGCTTTTTTAGGGTTGGATAACACTTTCTCATCGATGCCAATCATTAACAAAGACACATTGCTACTGTCGTTGTAAAGCAAACCTCTGTAAATTGGGTTTTTGCGGATTTCTTTGCGAACGTCCGCTATGGATTTATCTCTAAAGGTGGTATCCGAAAAAATGCGGTGAATTTCAAATTCGTTTTTCTTGATGTTATTTGTGATGCCAAAAAGGGTAGCTTCAGAGACGACGTTATCTACGCCGTTAATTTTAAGTATTTTGTACCCAAGCTCACGCCATTTTTTGAAGTTTTCTTCGGTATAAAGGGAATCAGTCTGAACGGCAATTACAAGTGTAGAGCCATCTTCTCCAAATTGCAATTTGAACTTTTCATAATCCATTTGAATAGGATCGTCTTTGGGAAGGGTGTTGCCAAAGCGGTTGTCTACCTTGAGTGAGGTTACAGCATAATAACCAAAAAACACGGTGATGATACCGATAATGGCCAGTACAAACAAGCGATTCCTTAATATAAAACTGGCTACTTTACTCCACATGCGACTAAATGTACAAAAAATTGAGGCGTGAAGATAAGAATTATTGTCTAAATGGCCGTATTAGATAAATTAAGCACCATCATTAAGGCGCATCTTTTATTTTACATAATTATTTAGGTGAAATTAGATAGCTTTGAGCCGCAAATCGAAAAGCAACGAGCATGTCAGAGATACTGATGTATGGTTTTTTAACTGGGATGGTGATGAGCGTCATGCTCGGAACGGTCTTTTTTGCCTTGGTGCAAAATAGCATTGACTACGGCTTTCGCACGGGTATTTTTATCTCCCTGGGAGTGATTGCCTCCGATCTCATTTTGATCACCTTGAGTTGGTTCAACGCTGAGCTGATTCCACCGGGAGGCACAACCGATTTGATCGTACGTATTTGTGGCGCGCTATTTTTACTGTTTTACGGCTTGTCGAATTTGCTCAAGAAAGACAAAGCGGCTTATCCGCAAACTGAAAAGAAACAACTTTTGAAGTTCAGCTCCATGGGCTTTTTGCTCAATATTTTGAATCCCGGAAATTATATCGGTTGGTTGGCAGTCACGACCCAACTTAAAACCGTGGCTAAGTATGAAGTTGCCCAAGCCTCCTTTTATTTTACCGGCGCCTTGAGTGCTATTTTCTTAATGGAGTGCCTGATTTCTTGGAGCGCCTCCTTTTTAAAACCTTACATCACCGATCGGTTTTTACAACTCGTGAACAGGCTGATAGGCATCTTGTTCATTGCCTTTGCCATCGCGCTCTTCTTTTACTAAAAAGCGCGCTAAATTGCCTTTCAATAAAAACTCCTCTGCAAAGTAGCTCAATTCTTCAAATTCGCGTTGGGCTGGCAGATCAGTTGCCAAAATGCTTGAATTTTCTCTCAGCCGCGTATAATCCAGTAAGCTCAGTGCTTCTACTTTTCCATTTTTAAGCTGCGCATAATTGTAAAAAAGCTTGGCACGGATGGCCGAAATCACAACCTCTCCATTGATCCTAGCGATGTCGAATTTCAGCAATAGAGGTAATTTGCACCACTTATGGATATCGTAGGCCACAAAATCGCCTTGCGAATAAACAATAGTAGTTTGTTTATTTTTACCTGTAAATGGATCTGTGATATCTAAAAAATCAAGCGGTTGTGCATTGTGCGGATGCCCACCGAGCACCAAGTCTATGCCCGATTGCCTGCAAATTTGGTACATGTTATCTACAATTGTCTGCGACGGATAAGGCTGGTAGGCACAACCCATGTGTAAAAATGCGACAATAAATTCCGCACCTTTTTGCCGTGCTAATTGGGCTTGTTGCACGATCAAAGATAAGTCCGGGTTTGCTTCATTTAAATTCAGGTGGTTGGCCAAGTATGCTTTCCCTTCCGGACAAACCAAGGCGTTCAATGAAAAAGTATAGGATAAAAAGGCGATTTTGATCCCGTTCTTTTCGACAATGGGAAATGCATCGCGCTCGTTTTCTGATCGAGCCGTACCCACATGTTGGATTCCTTTTTGATCCAAAAATTCAATTGTTTGCACTACACCATCTTCACCCTGATCCAAAGAATGGTTGTTGGCCGTCGCCAAGACATCAAAACCTTTGTAATTGCCCAAACCCGAGAAAACATCAAACATGTCTAGATTGGCATTGAAGTACATATTACTCAGCATGACCTCAGGCACAAGCGACGCCGGTTTTTTCGGATTCAATGGCGTTTCCAAATTAGCGACAACGATGTCGGCATCGAAAAAAAAGTCCCCGCTTTCCTTCCAAAGATTTTTGCACTGCTCTGAATTAATGCACAAGTAGGGCATGAGGTCGCCGCCGGCACTGAGTTTAAGTTTTTGGCTGCTATTTGAAGTGTCTTTATTTTCAAACTTTGCGCCTTGACTTCGAAAGTATTGTTCGAGCTCAGCACCTTGATCTCATTTAAAGATGCCTCGATAGTAATATTTGTAGCCAAAATATAGTTGCTGCCGAAAATTCATTTTGCGCGGATCCTCGTGGCGCCCCTTCAACGGATGTATCCAGTCTTTGCCGCCTAAAATTTTGCGAAGTTTGAATAACCAGCGCAGCAAGCCCACCAAAAACTTACCTTTTAGGGTAAGTGGGCGAACGGGGTTGTATGATGATTTGTCGAAAGGTGTTGGCATGCTGTAAAAATAGAAAATAAAAAACCCCATCTATCGATGAGGTTGTAAGTCGGGATGACAGGACTTGAACCTGCGACTTCTCGCCCCCCAGACGAGTACTCTACCAACTGAGCTACATCCCGAAAAATGTAAATCTATTTTAAACAAAAAACCCTCAATTCAGAAGAATTAAGGGTTAATTTCACAATAATGTACTCGAGGCGGGACTTGAACCCGCACGGGCAAATGCCCACAGGATTTTAAGTCCGGCGTGTCTACCGATTCCACCACTCGAGCTCAAAAGAGCGAGAAACGGGATTCGAACCCGCGACCCCGACCTTGGCAAGGTCGTGCTCTACCAACTGAGCTATTCTCGCTTGAAATTCCCATCATTACTCAGCCTTTGCTTTGCTAGGGGCGACAAAGTTAATTATTTTTTTAATTTTTCAAAATACTAAACGCATTTTCCTTGCGATTTTTTAAAGAAAAATAGATCCAAGTCAGTGGCAAGAGCAGTGCATAGTTGTAGTAGAGGTCTTCAAAAGGAATGCTGATCATGCGCCAACCAATGATGTGAGCTTCACTGTACCAGACAATTGGCTCAGGGGTTGTAGCGCCAGTCAGGATGCCATTCACGATAAAAAAAGGAATCAGACAGAGCAAATAAGCCCACATGAAATCTTGGTACCAAGTCTTGTTGCGCAGCAGTATGGTGAGTACTAAACTTAAAAAGCAGGCGAGCGATGTATAATAATTGGCGCTGTAAAGGAGCAACCAGATGGCAGCGGTGAATAGGAATACCATAGCAAACCATGCCGAAAAGGAGCGTTTGTTGCGGTTCGGAAAGTAGGCTTGAATCACTTTTAATATGAAAATGAAATTGTAGGGAATGACTACAAAAAACAAGACTTCTTCGAGCGGCAAATGCCCAAGATAAACCTTCAAGAGGTAGTCAGGATTGAACCCCCAGACGCCCCATTGGGTAAAAAGTTCGTCCCAGATGAGGAAGGGAACTGCAACCGTAAGTGCTGCAAGAAAAACAAAGCGCCATTCTTTATAGAAAGCGACCTTTTGATCGAAACTGAGCGCAAAAGGACCTGCAAAAGAAAGTAAAATGACCCAGCCGTAAAGACTCATGCGTTTTGTTGTTTTTTGAATTGCTTGCGGCTATCGATGTAAAAGCGAAAAGGAACTAAGAGCATTCCGAAGCACTCTCCGTGTTCTTTACCCAAATGTTTGTGGTGTATTTTGTGTGCTCTGCGGATGGCATAAAAGTAAGGGTGCTCGATGTCGCGCAGCCATTTGAAGCGGCGGTGGATATAGACGTCGTGGATCAGAAAATAGGCCAATCCATAAGCGGCAATACCGAAGCCAATCCAAACAGGTAAGTACGATTGATTCATGAGACCGAGCATAATACAAAGCCAAGAAGGGATGGCGTAAATGAGAAAGAAGACGTCGTTTTTCTCAAAAAAACCGGGTTCTAGCTGATGGTGGTCTTTGTGGAAATACCACATAATGCCATGCATGACGAATTTGTGCGTTGCCCACGCCATAAATTCCATCCCGAAGAAAGTTGCGAGTGTAACAACCGGACCCCACCACATCATAAGCGAAAATTTAAAAAAGTAAAAAAGATGGTCATGTAAATAAACAGCGCCACCGCCACATTGTTTGTCTCGTTGAGGCGCCATTTGCGATAAACAAATTGAAGCAGACCTGCAATCAAGAACCAACAAACATAGTTAAAGTTAGGAATGACGCCGCCTTTCCAATACCAAAACCCAAGCTTGACGGCTACGGGCTCCATCAAAAAATCAAGAAAAACCATCAGGAATGCGGCTAAAATTACTTCTAGCCAAAACGCAAGTTTCAGTGAAGAAAGCAGCGCAGCACTCACCACACTGAGCATGGCCCAATTAACACCAATAATCAGGGGCACCCCTGCTAATTTTGGCCCTAAAACATTACCGTAATAATAGTCGCCAAAAAGAAAACCAGTGTGTACGCCAATCCATTCGACAGTCATTCCTGTGATAAATGCCAAACCTAAAAAGAGCCAAAAACGGGAACCATATATTTTTCTACCCAGTAGCAGTACACCAAAAGATAGAAGCAAATGAAAAAAGGAAAGCTCTACAAAAAAGGACTTAAAAGGGCCAAGAGACATGCCTACAAGACCAACGAGATAGAAAATCCCAATGAAAATGATCAGCTTTCGACTCAAGTTGTTGTGTTTTTTTCAATAAATGCCTGCCCGGCAATCATGTTGCTGATGATGTCTTGCAGCGGCGTGTATTTAAAAGACAATTCTTTTTCAATTTTGTTGCGGTCGTAGCGCAATACTTCGTTTGATGAACGGGCGGTTTCAATGGTGAGGCCAGCTCTTTTGCCACTTAAATGACACCATAGTTCATGGACGGCTGCAAAAAACAAAGTAAGCGTTTTGGGCGCTTTGATATTTGGTGGGTTTTTCCCTAGACTACGGGCAAAAACACTAAACAATTCTCGAAAAGATTGCTGCGGGCCAACGACCAAAAACCGTTCGTGCACCACACCTTTAGTGACCAATTCAACCATGGCCCAGGCTACATCGCGGGCGTCCACAACAGCATTGGCGCCATTTGTATAAAATTTCAAGCCTTTTTTGGCGGTGTCGAGCATTTGTAAAGAAGGGCTACCGGGTGCAGCGGGTCCTAGAATGACACACGGATTCACGATAACTGCCGTTAGGCCTTCTTCAATGCCGCGCCAAACTTCCTTTTCAGCCATTAATTTTGAAATACCGTAACCGCTGTGCTGCGCCCCTTCTTGCCATTTGCTTTTTTCACTAACTAACACCTCTTTTCCGCCAATTGCGGCCGTAGAACTCACATGACAAAAGTGCTGAACGCCGTATCGGATAGCTAAGTCGACCAAATTGGCCGTAACATAACGGTTTTGCTGAATACAGGCTTCAAAATCTGCTTTAAAAAAGGATACCAGCGCCGCACAATGATAAATAGTTGTGCTGCCTTGAACAATAGATTTGAGCTCATCTATATCGCGTAAATCTGCACGAACCCATTCGATTTGTTGCCATTTTATACTGGCATTTTCTTTTAAATAAAAATGAAAAAGTTGTTCTACCGCCTCTTTTTTAGTATCGCAACGATATGCCGCACGAATGGGTTTGTTGCGCTTTGCAAGCTCAATTAAGACATGACTTCCGAGAAGTCCTGTGGCACCAGTTACTAAATTCACGAGCTAAAGCTAGGGATTACTTTTGATAGAAAGCAGCGAGTGCCGCTTTGATTTGTGTGGCAGCGTGGTCGAGTTGCGCATCGGTATGTGCTGATGAGATAAACCCTACTTCATAGCCACTCGGTCCAAAATACACACCTACATCCAGAAGATAATGGTGCATGAAATTAAATGCGGACATGTCGCTGGCAATTTGATTTGCTGCTGTAATGCGTTTTTTGCCGTTGAAAGAGAACCAGAAAATAGAACCCACGCAAACGAGTTCCATTGGGTAGCCCTGTGCTAAGGCAAAAGAATTGATGTTGTCTACAAATGTTTGGGTGCGTTTTGCTTGCTGGGTGTAAAAGCCCTCTGTTGCGCATAACTCGAGTTGGGCAAGCCCAGCAGCCATTGCAACCGGATTGCCAGACAGCGTTCCGGCTTGATAAACCGGCCCCTCGGGCGACACATATGACATGATTTCTTTGCGCGCGCCGTAAGCACCCACAGGCAAGCCGCCACCGATAATTTTTCCGTAGGTGACCATATCGGGTGTGATGCCGTACAGTTCTGCTGCTCCTCCAAACGCTACTCTGAATCCGGAAATTACTTCATCAAAAATGAGCAAAACGCCATATTTTGTACAAAGTGTGCGCAATAAGTTTAAAAAGTTGAGGTCTTGGAGCAACAAGCCGTTGTTGGCCGGAATAGGCTCAATGATGACCGCAGCGAGGTCGTGGTGCTGTGCTTCAAAGCAAGCGGTAAGCGCTTGGGCATCGTTGAGCGGCAAAACGAGTGTTTCGTTGGCAAATGCTTCGGGCACACCCGCACTCGATGAGGTGCCAAAGGTGACCAACCCGCTTCCGGCCTGCACCAACAAAGCATCTACGTGGCCGTGGTAGCAGCCTTCAAATTTCAAGATTTTGTTTTTGCCTGTAGCCCCACGCGCCAAACGAAGTGCGCTCATGACAGCCTCCGTTCCGGAGCTGGTGAAGCGAATTTTATCGATAAATGGCAAGCGTTCGAGCATAAAAGCTGCCAGTTCGTTTTCTTTGCGGGTTGGTGCGCCGAAACTTGCTCCATTTTGGAGGGTAGCGACAATTTTTTCAAAGACATAAGGATGGTTGTGACCGTGAATAAGCGGCCCCCAACTGCAGCAAAAATCGGTGAATTGGTTGCCGTCTTCGTCCCAAATTTGCGCGCCATCGCCCTTAGCGATAAAAAGCGGCGTACCACCTACAGACTTAAAAGCGCGCACCGGAGAATTGACGCCACCAGGAAAATATCCTTTGGCTGCTTCGAATAATTCTGCCGAACGGCTGCGATCGATAGGAGAGGGAGTCTTCATTCTTATGTATATTTGTGGCCATAAAGTTACGAATAAAGCCGCGCATATGAAATTTGAAAACACCCTAAAATTCGCCCAAGAATTAGATCAAAAAGACCCATTAGCAACTTTCAGAACGCGCTTTCATTTCCCCACTTTTCACCATCCAAACCCCGTATATTTTACGGGTAATTCACTTGGCTTACAACCCATCTCTGCTGCAGGCTATGTGCAGGAAGAATTGGAGGCCTGGGCAAAATTTGGGGTTGAGGGCCATTTTTTAGCCAAAAGACCGTGGTTTTCTTACCATGAAAACTTGACCGAGATGGCTGCTAAAGTTGTTGGTGCGCTGCCAATAGAGGTTGTAATTACGCACTCTCTCACCACTAACTTGCACCTTTTAATGGTCTCGTTTTATAGGCCAGAAGGAAAGCGCGTCAAAATTCTATGTGAAGAAAAAGCTTTTCCGAGCGATCAATATGCGTTGGCCTCACAAGTTGCATTTCATGGCCTACCAGCCGATACGCTCGTAGAAGTGGGCCCAAGACCCGGTGAGCATCTTCTTAGAGAAGAAGACATCCTTCAGCGTATTGCCGAACTCGGAGATGAGCTTGCGTTGGTCATGATAGGTGGTGTCAATTATTATACGGGGCAGTATTTTGATCTACAAAAAATTACCGCAGCTGGCCATGCAGTTGGCGCAGTGGTTGGTTTTGACCTCGCCCATGCTGCTGGAAATGTCAATTTAGCCCTCCATGATTGGAATGTCGATTTTGCTGCATGGTGCGGTTATAAATACTTGAATTCATCTCCCGGTGGAGTTTCGGGCCTCTTTGTGCATGAAAGACACGCGTATAATAAATCTTTACCGCGTTTTGCCGGGTGGTGGGGCCACAACAAAGCAGTGCGTTTTCAGATGGAACCTGGTTTTGACCCTATTGAGGGTGCCGAAGGTTGGCAATTGAGTAATGCACCTGTATTAGGCATGGCTGCTCATTTAGCTTCGCTAGAGATTTTTGAGGAAGCTGGCATGGATCGCATTGGTCAGAAGCGCGATCAACTTACGGCTTATCTTGCTTACCTTATTGAAGATGTTTCCGAAAGAAATAAGGAACGCTGCTCATTTGAAATCATTACCCCAAAAGACCCAAGTGCTCGGGGTGCGCAACTTTCTATTTTGGCCAAAGGGCAAGGCCGACAACTTTTTGACCGCCTGACAGACCTTGGGGTTATTGCAGATTGGAGAGAGCCCAACGTGATCCGCATTGCGCCGGCACCACTTTATAATTCTTACGAAGATTGTTTGCGTTTTGCGCAATTTTTAGAGCAGGCTATTTTATAAAGTACGAAACATACGTTTCGAGGTCTTTTGCAAAAAACACCTGTTCTAAAGACCTGACTTCTTGTTCTACCTGCTGTGCGTTTGCATTTTTTGGCAAGTGAACCGCGTGCTGAAAAAGGAGCTTTCCTTTGTCAAATTCTTCATTCACCAAATGAACACTAATGCCGCTGAATGTTTCGTTTGCTGCACTAACCGCCCGATGCACATTTTGTCCATACATGCCAGCGCCGCCGTAGTTAGGAAGTAAAGAGGGGTGAATATTGATGATTCTGTCCGGAAATGCCGCAATAAATTCCGTGGGTATCTTTTTAAGAAAACCGGCTAAAACAATCCAATTTGCACCTATATCACTGCAAATTTGAAGGTAATCTGAAAAATCTTTTCCGACTAGATTATAGAAGGGAATACCACAGTTACTACAGAAAGTTTCCATCTCTGAATTGGGCTTACTAGAAAGTAGACCAGCAACATTAATACATTCATTATCATTGAAATAGTTGATAATTTGACGGGCGTTGCTACCTCCTCCAGAAATAAAAAGCACTAATTGTTCTCGCATTTCGGCTATAAAGTTAAGCATAGTCTAGGATTCCGTGGCTTTGAGACGCGAAGTGTTGATAAATTAAATCGGGATAAGTTTTGTTTATTGGTCGATAGTTTTTTTCTTTGCAAGCTGAAACCTTTAAATTTTAAAAAATGTCTGATATCAAAGCTAAAGTTATCGCGATCATCGTTGATAAACTGAATGTTGAAGAAAGTGAAGTAACTAACGAAGCGAGCTTCACCAATGACTTGGGTGCCGATTCACTTGACACAGTTGAGTTAATCATGGAATTCGAGAAACAATTCAACATTTCTATTCCAGACGATAAAGCAGAAGGTATCCAAACTGTTGGTGACGCTATTGCTTACATCGAAGCGAACGTTTAATAATTCCCTCTATTCCTTTTAGTTTACGGGTATGCAATTAAAAAGAGTTGTTGTAACAGGTCTCGGTGCACTTACGCCAATAGGCAACACAGTACAAGAATACTGGGATGGCTTAATGGCGGGCAAAAGTGGTGCCGCGCCTATCAAACAATTTGATGCTGCTCTATTCAAAACACAGTTCGCCTGTGAATTGAAAGACTTCAATGTGGAAGACCACATGGACAAAAAGGAAGCTCGCAAGCTTGATCAATTTTCGCAGTATGCCATAGTTACCGCCACGGAAGCTATGGCAGATGCTGCATTGCTTGAGTCCAACCCTAATTTAGACCGTATTGGTGTTATTTGGGGCTCAGGTGTTGGTGGCCTTAAAACGTTTCAAGAAGAAGCAAGGGAGTATTTTAGTGGAGACGGTACGCCGCGCTTCAATCCTTTCTTTATTCCAAAAATGATTGCAGATATCGCAGCTGGTCATATTTCTATCAAATATGGTTTGCGTGGTCCTAACTACGTTTGTGTATCAGCTTGTGCCTCTGCAACCAACGCAATTATCGACGCATTTAACCTCATTCGTTTAGGCAAAGCCGACGCCATTGTTACTGGTGGTTCTGAAGCTGGCGTCAACGAAATGGGAATGGGTGGTTTCAACGCATTAAAAGCGCTTTCTACCCGTAATGACTCTCCAGAGACTGCATCTCGTCCGTTCGACCTCGACCGCGATGGTTTTGTTCTTGGTGAAGGATCTGCTTGCCTGATCCTTGAAGAATATGAGCACGCCGTCAAACGCGGTGCAAAAATTTACGCTGAGGTAATCGGTGGCGGCATGTCTGGCGATGCCTACCACATGACCGCACCACACCCAGAAGGTCTTGGCGCCCGCAACACCATGCTTGCAGCACTAGAAGACGCCGAAATCGATCCTTCACAAATTGACTACGTCAATGTGCATGGTACTTCTACACCACTTGGCGATATCGCCGAAGTAAAAGCCATTCAGCACGTTTTTGGCGAACACGCCTATAACCTGAACATCAGTTCTACCAAATCCATGACTGGTCACCTTCTAGGTGCCGCCGGTGCTATCGAGGCTGTTGCTTGCGTTCTTGCGGTACAAAACGATATGGTTCCACCAACCATCAATCACTTTACCGACGACCCAGAACTCGATCCAAAACTCAACTTTACTTTTCATAAGCCACAGGCGCGCACTGTAAACATTGCATTGTCTAATACCTTTGGTTTTGGGGGCCACAATACCTCCATTATTGTCAAGAAATTTAAAGCATAATTTGCTAAAAATTCCTCTGTTTAAGAAGAAGAAAACAAACGAAGAGCTCAAAGTTATTCGTTTTGTTCTGACTAATTTCGGCTACAAACCGCGAAATGTATCATTTTTCATACAAGCACTCACCCACAAAAGTTCTCTTACTGACCAACACCTTTTGGACGCAAACGAAAGGTTGGAGTTTTTGGGTGATTCCATTCTCGACGCTGTGGTTGCGGCATTAGTTTATGAAAAATACCCTGACCTCGACGAAGGTCAACTCACCAAAATCAAATCAAAAATTGTCAATCGAAAGTCTTTAGCGGCTATTGGTGAACGCATGGGCATTCGAAACTACCTCATTTATAGTCAGGGCAGAAGCATCAATTTAGCAGGTCTAGAGGGCAATGCTTTTGAAGCACTCATCGGTGCTATCTACCTAGATGGGGGGTTTATAAACACGCAAAGCGTACTTAAAAACACGGTGTTTAGAAAGCATCTCAATCTTAGTAAGGTTCTGGAAGAAGAACTCGACTTCAAGTCGGCACTATTTATTTGGTGCCAGCGCAAAAAACTAAGCCTTGAATTTGTGCTATTGTCTGAAGAATTCACTGATGGCAAAGCTGTTTATGAAATGAGTGTGCAAATCAATCGCTCGAGCTATGGAAAAGGCAAGGGGTTTTCCAAGAAAGAAGCTGAGCAGGTGGCAGCAAAAGAAACGCTTGCTTTGATGGGAGAAATTTAAGTCAGCACTTGATTTATTAAAATTTGTAGTACATTTGCTCTATAAAAGAACTACACATGACTTGGACAGACTTCGTATACAAAATTGGTGATACATTTCAATGGTCTTTTGGCTTTTTTGAATTTGTAAAGAACTACTTTAATACAGTATTAATTCTTCTCGGCTTTTTTGGTTTTTATTTCTGGATGCGTACGCAAAAGCGTCTGAGCGATCAGTCCAACGTACCGGTTGAAATCAAAGATAACCAAGGTTGGTACAATAAAGACGGACAACAACTGAAGTAAGTTCAGTTTTTATAGCAATAAAAAAGGGCGGTCATTGACCGCCCTTTTTGTTATAGGAGTATTTTTTATTTCTCTGCTGTTAGCGACGCGCTCAAGAACTCACGGTTCATGCGCGCAATGTTTTCTAAAGAAATGCCTTTTGGACATTCTACTTCACATGCGCCAGTGTTGGTACAGTTACCAAAACCTTCTTCGTCCATCTGACGAACCATATTAATTACGCGGTCTTGGGCCTCTACTTTTCCTTGTGGCAATAAGGCGTATTGTGAAACTTTAGCACCTACAAATAACATGGCAGAACCGTTCTTGCAGGTAGCAACACATGCACCACAACCAATACATGCAGCAGCTTCGAAAGCTTTATCCGCATCGTGTTTAGGAATAGGAATAGCATTGGCATCCATGGTACGACCTGAGGTGTTTACCGATACAAATCCACCAGCTTGCTGAATGCGGTCAAAAGCAGAGCGGTCCACGACGAGGTCTTTTACAATAGGGAAGGCACGGGATCTCCATGGCTCCACATAAATGGTGTCTCCGTCTGCAAAACTACGCATATGTAGTTGACATGTCGTAGTGCCTGTTTCAGGGCCGTGTGCACGTCCGTTGATGTACAGGGAACACATGCCGCAGATACCTTCTCGACAGTCGTGATCGAAGGCTACTGGTTCTTTTTGTTCGTTGATCAGTTGCTCATTGAGTTGATCAAGCATTTCCAAAAATGAACTGTCTGTAGAGACGTTTGCCAAGCTGTAGGTTTCAATACCACCTTTTGCATTGGTATTCTTTTGTCGCCAGATTTTGAGCGTAATATTGATAAATTTTGAAGCCATATCTATTATTTATAGTTGCGTGCTGCAATTTTAATGAACTCGTAATTGAGGGCTTCTTTGTGAAGCGCCGCTTTTTTGGCATCGCCGTCTTGGTATTCCCAAGCGGCAACGTATTTGAAGTTTTCGTCGTCGCGAAGTGTTTCACCTTCGCTATCTTGGTATTCTTCGCGGAAATGACCACCACAAGACTCTAGTCTATGAAGGGCATCTACAGCCATGAGCTGACCGAGTTCGATAAAGTCTGCAACGCGCATTGCTTTGTCTAGCTCCGGATTCATTTCGTTGGCATCGCCAGGTACAAATACGTCTTTGTAGAATTCTTCGCGCAAAGAAGCAATTTCTTCAATGGCTTCTTTTAGTCCCGCTTCGTTGCGTGCCATACCTACTTTGTTCCACATGATCAGACCAAGTCGTTTGTGGAAGTGGTCTACAGATTTTGTGCCTTTGTTTTGAAGGAAACGTTCGATGCTGGCTTGAACTTCTGCTTCTGCTTGTTCAAATTCAGGGCTATCAGTAGCAATTTTTCCTGTTCGGATGTCATTAGATAGGTAGTCTGAAATGGTATAAGGCAAAACAAAATAGCCATCGGCCAAACCTTGCATGAGTGCAGATGCACCGAGTCGGTTGGCGCCGTGATCTGAGAAGTTCGCCTCACCCGTAACAAAACAACCTTCAATGCTACTTTGTAGGTTGTAGTCTACCCACACACCACCCATGGTGTAGTGAACGGCTGGGTAGATTTTCATTGGCGTCTCGTAAGGGTTGTCGTCGGTGATTTTTTGGTACATCTGAAAGAGGTTACCATACTTTTCTTCAATCCATTTTTTACCGAGGGCAATGATTTTTTCTTCGGTTGGGTTGTGGTCTCCTTGAGCAAAAGCAGATTGGCGACCTTTATTGCGAATTTCAGTTGCGAAGTCAAGGTAGACACCTTCGTTGGTGTCGTTGGCTTCTATACCAAAACCTTCATCACATCTTTCTTTTGCCGCTCTTGAGGCGACGTCGCGCGGGACGAGGTTGCCAAAAGCAGGGTAGCGTCTTTCTAAGAAGTAGTCGCGGTCTTCTTCGGCAATTTGTGTTGGTTTTAAACGGCCTTCGCGAATCGCTTCGGCATCTTCTTTTTTCTTTGGTACCCAAATACGACCAGAGTTGCGCAAAGACTCAGACATGAGTGTGAGTTTGGACTGGTTGGTGCCATGTACCGGAATACAGGTAGGGTGAATTTGCACGAAGCAAGGATTGGCAAAATGTGCTCCTTTTTTGTGGACTTTCCAAGCGGCAGATACGTTGCTTCCCATTGCGTTTGTTGAGAGGAAGTAAACGTTTCCGTAGCCACCAGAGGCAATTACAACAGCGTGAGCTGAATGGCGCTCGAGCTCGCCAGTAACGAGGTTTCTTGCGATGATGCCGCGCGCTTTGCCGTCTACTTTAACGAGGTCCATCATTTCGTGACGATGGTACATTTTGACACGCCCCAAGCCAATTTGACGAGAGAGCGCTGAATAAGCACCAAGTAAAAGTTGTTGGCCGGTTTGTCCTGCTGCGTAGAATGTACGCTGAACTTGCGTACCGCCAAAAGAACGGTTGTCTAGGAGACCACCGTATTCACGTGCAAACGGAACACCTTGTGCTACGCATTGGTCGATGATGTTGCCCGACACCTCGGCCAAACGGTATACGTTTGCTTCGCGTGCACGGTAGTCACCACCTTTGATCGTGTCGTAAAAGAGGCGGTAAATGGAGTCGCCGTCGTTTTGGTAGTTTTTAGCTGCATTGATACCACCTTGGGCTGCTATAGAGTGTGCTCTACGCGGAGAATCTTGGAAACAAAACGCCTTAACGTTGTAGCCCATCTCGCCAAGTGAGGCTGCTGCAGATGCACCAGCCAAACCTGTTCCAACAACGATGACATCGATTTTGGGACGGTTGTTGGGTGCAACCAACTTCATGTGGTTTTTGTGGTTGGTCCATTTTTCTGAAATTGGACCCTCTGGAATGCGCGAATTTAGTGTTGACATAGCCTGATTCCTAGTGATTCATGTAAATAATAACGGGAATGATCGCAAACAGAAACGGAACAACAATGGCAAAGCCAGTTCCGATAATTTTGATCAGTGGGGTGTATTTCGGATGATTGATTCCTAATGATTGGAAGGCACTTTGGAAACCATGTAAGAGATGGTAGGCCAAGACAATCATGGAGATCAAGTAAAAGAGTACTGCAAAAAGAGCACCTTCGTTTTTGCTCTTACTGAAGAAATCCATGACTAATGTGTGGAGGTCCCGGTAGCCTTCTGCCACTTTAACGTTCGTGCCTTTGATGTAAAGGTCGGTGCCTTTTTCAATGATGTTTTTGCCGTCTTTAGGAATGGGCTGAATGCCTGGAACATGCGTGTAGTATAGCTCAGCATTAGCAGCGCCCATCATTGGGTTGTCCATTTCGAGCTTGTAGGTATGAAGCGGAACGTCTTCTTTGACTTTCATTTTCCACCAGAAGTTGGCCATGTGCGTAGCTAAGAAAACCAAGATAAGGGTTCCTAAGATAGCCATGCTGCGACTTGCTGAGCTAGAGTTAGCCCCTGGCTTGCTGTAAGTGTAACGCACCGGACGCGCCTTGCGGTTTTGAATAGTGAGTGCGATTCCGTCAAACACGTGAATCAGTACGGCTGCATAAGTAACGTATGAAAGAATTTTAATGAAGGGGTTGTGGCCCATGAAATAGGCGTATTCGTTGAACGCCCGACGGCCTTCTTCGCCTGTTTTGAGGATCAGTTGGAGGTTGCCAAGCAAGTGGCCAACCAAAAACGTACACAAGAAAAGACCGGTGAGGGCCATAAAGACCTTCTTGCCGATAGAAGATTTAAATAATACTGAGTTACTCATAAGAATCTTTCATTTGAAGTGTTGCAAATTTACGTGAACAACATTTAAGTGTTACAAAAGTTGTCAAGATAATCGGATAATTCAGGCTATTTAGAACGATTATAGATAGCTCAAAACAACTTGCGCGCTATTCACTTCTAATTGGACCTCAGCGCCCAGTGTTAATCCTTGATTATCATCGATGTGACCCGCAGGGAAATCAAAGCAAATCGGAATTTTACGGTACTTGAAATGCGTCAAGATGAGGGCTTCTATCGTTTTTCCAAAAGGCACATCGGTGTCTTCTAAATCGGTCATGCCACCGACAATCAGTCCGTTAATTTGCGCTAGAGCGCCACTTTTTTCGAGCGCATAGAACATGCGGTCAATGTGGTAAAGGTGTTCAGCGAGGTCTTCTATAAATAAAATGGTGTCATTGAATGGATAGCGCTCAGGCGTTGCAAGCATACTATACACGATACTTAAGTTTCCGCCCACCAAATTACCATTTGCTTTTCCTAGTTGATTGAATGGATTGGATTCAAATTCAAAAGGTGCTTTTTCTCCATAAAGTAGCTCGCTTAGTCGTGCTTTAGCTTTGGCACTATTTTTTTCGATATTCAAAGCCATAGTTCCATGGATACTCTGAAAACCGAGCGACTGAATTTTGTGGTGCAGTACACAAATATCTGAGAAGCCAATCAGCCATTTGGGCTCGCGGATAAACTGTGCCCATTGCAAACCATCTAAAATTTGAACGCAGCCGTATCCTCCCCTTACACACCAAACGGCTTTGGCTTCCGAATGATCAAGCCCTTCTTGTAAGTCCACTAAGCGTTCGAGTGCTGTGCCCGAAAAATAATGGTGTCTACCTGTTAAATGTTTACTTCTAATGGCGCGAAAGCCAATCTGAGACAACCACTGTTCAGCCGCAAGCACGTAATGTTCTTCGATAGCTTTTGACGGCGCACACAAATAAACGAGATCGCCAGCCTGGAGTGAGGGTGGGGCTATTAAATTCATGGTTCTAAGAGTGCGTTTAGGATTTTGATATCTGTAGGGCTCGTGATTTTGATATTTTCTTCGTTGCTCATGACCAAAAGTGGGCTAACTCCAATAGCCTCTACAACACTAGAGTCGTCTGTAAAGTGCGCTTGGTATCCTTGTAAATAAGCTTTTTGAAGAGTACTTGCCTCAAAACATTGCGGTGTATGCACAAGATAATATTTTGATCTATCAACACTTTCTGATTTTGCTAGATGCCCAAAGCGCAGCGAATCTTTTAGATTCAGCACAGGCACCACCGCTTTTGAATGGTTTAGGCCTTCAAAACACCGCGCGATGGTCTCCATACTGACCAGCGGCCTCACGCCGTCGTGAATAGCAATTTGCTCACCCGTACAAATGGCCAGGGCATTTTGAATAGAATGGAATCTTTCGGTACCACCGTCTATTAATTCGTGTGGAATATGGATGTTGTATTTGCCCAAGAGTGTTTTCCAGTGAGCAGTCCAGTCTTTGGGGAGGGTAACGATGAGTTGCGCTGATGGGTCAAATGCAAAAAAACGTTCCAGCGCATGAATCAAAACAGGTTTGGAACCGAGCAACAAAAATTGTTTTGGAATGTCGCTTTTCATGCGTTTCCCTATACCACCCGCTGTAATGATGATGCTTTTTTTCATCGTTGTCCAAAGATAAGCAATCTAACGCTTCTTTATAGGAAGCAGTTTTAACTTGCGCACATCTAAATCTATCGTGAATACTTGGCCGCTGATATATTCTCCATCTGTTTCGGCATGTAAGATGCCAGCATTAGATTTCAATTGAATAGGGTAGGAGATGTTTAAGTAATGCGCCTCAGGGTGCTTGATTTTTTTACCCCGCTTCACTCGCATTACATTTTTGACATAATCAAATAAAGAAACTTTGCCAAAGAGCGTAAGTTTGAGTTGACCGTCGTCAATTAGAGCCCCCGGATGAATGTACAAGCCATCGCCAAAAATACTGCCATTGCAAAACGCCGCAAGCAGCAGTTCTCCTTTGTAACTGAAGTCTGCACCTATTATCTGCACTTGCGGCCGTTTGTAATTCAAAAAAGTTTTGAAAATAGCCAATCCGTAAGAGAAATTCGGCCCAAAACGTTTTCGGAAATTTTGCTGCTCCAGCACAACTGCGCCCCCAAAACCAATATCGGTAATATTTGCAAAATAGCGTGTTTTTGTTTCCGTTTGAACGTGCCCGACATCAAATAAATCAAAGGCACTACTTTGGATTTTTTCACAAAAATCATGGGTGTTTTGGTAACCAGCGGAGCGGTAAAAGTCATTGCCGGTTCCGTTTGGAAGTACACCCAAAATGGGCCGAAATTCAGGGTCTGGATGCGTACAAACCCCATTGACAAGCACATTAAAAGTGCCGTCGCCACCCACGCCAATCAGGTGGGTGCAAGAGTGCTTTAATGTATGAATATGCTGAATAGCTGCAGCGGTATCTGAGCTATTGTAAATTTGAAAATCATCGCGGAATTGCTCCTTCAAGGCAGCTAATATGAGCTGATTGCTTGGGTGGATTTTCTTGTTTCCGTTGGTGATGCAATAGATTAAGTGCATCTGCCAATTTACACAATTATTTTAGTATTGGATTTGTAAGCTACTCGATTGTTGCCATTTTTGGCCATCGAGAAGTGCTGATACAAAGTAGATGTAGTGTGCACGAGGCAGTTTTTCGCCTCCTAAATCAGTGCCATCCCAGTTGAATTCGGGTCTGTCGCTTTTAAAAACAACATTGTTTTTGGCGTCGAGCACAACGATGCTGAAATCTTGAATAGCAGCATTACCCCAATCTATTTGAAGTGTCTCGTTTTGTCCGTCTCCATTCGGAGTAAAAATATTTGGTAGTGAGATGCGGACTTGCGGTTTTGTTATTTGAGAAAGTGGTTTTACTGCATTTGCGACAGCGGGTACTGTGTTCGATGCTGTATGCGCGCTAGAAGTAGTATTTACAGGAATAGCGTGAGGAATGCTTGTTGAAGGTAAATACGTAGTTGGTAATGACTGTGTTTGCTCAGGTGTACTTTGTCGTTGTTGGTCTTGAATAGCCACATTTTCAACATTTACATCTGCTGGTAATAAAGTGGGCACTAAAGTGTTCGAAGCTGCTTGTTGAATAGATGTCTTAATTGGTTGTAAAGGGGTGATTTTTTTGTCTTCTTTTGACTTGCTAGTTTCTTGAGGTGTTTTAACTACTTGCTTTTTGACTTCTTGACTTTTTGATTCAAACGAGAGATAGACTGTGCCTGCAACAACTGCTGTAGCCGCAACACCGATAAGCGTTTTGGCCAATAGGCCAAGCCCCGTTTTTGCGACACCGGTACCAATGGACGAAGAAATTGACGTCCATAGCGCGGGGTCTACCTGGACTTGGTGGTCCTGGAGGCCTTTGGCAAATAGATCTTTGATGTTGTCTTTTTCTGTCATTAGTCAATATTTTCAATACGGTCTTTCAAATAGGCCCTGGCGCGTAAGTATTGTGTTTTGGAGGTGCTTTCAGAGATACCGAGTTGCACGGAGATCTCTTGGTGCGAATAGCCTTCGATGGCAAAAAGGTTGAAGACTGTGCGGTAACCGTCTGGCAGCGCCCGAACCAATTTGAGCAAGTCGTCGGCCATGAGTTTTTCTACGCTGTAGTCTTGGTGTGCTAATTTGTGCGAGACATCGTCTAAAGAGACATCTGTGAGCAGTTTTTTGTCTTTGCGGAGTTGGTCAAGGCAGGTGTTCACTACAATTTTTTTGAGCCAACCTTCAAAAGCACCTTCCGATTTGTAATTACCAATGTGGGCAAAAATTTTAACGAAGGCATCTTGCAAGACATCTTGTGCACGCATTTGGTCTTTCATGTAACGCAAACACACGACGTAAAGCTTGGGGGCATAAATGTCAAACAACGCTTTTTGAGCCTTCGGACGAGCAGCAATACAATCTTGTATGAGTTCTTGTTCCTCCATGACTCCTTAGCACTGACGTATTTTGATTTGAAAAAGTTGCATGCGCAAAGCAAGATAGTTTATTTCTTTTAATTTAGTGGTTCAACCTAATGTCGATTTGATCCATGAGATTCTTAATTTGTACTATTGCGATACTCTTCCATGCAAATTTCCAGTTTGCCCAAAACGTGAAAACACTCCCTTTTATTTTAGAAATACAACTCAATGACCGCTTGCAAATACAAGTAACAGCTTCACTCGCCGAAAAAAATTCTAAATCAGCTATTACCATTTATAATGGCAAGGAAGTTTATCAGTTGTCCGTAAATAAACGTATTGGCGACACCATCGTGTATCAATTCCCAGCTCAGGATGCAGAATGGCGAATTGCATTTAACGAGGATTTTTCCGAAGCCCGCGGTTGGTGGATTAATTACAATAAAAAAACGCCGGTTCTTTACTCGATTCATTTGTATAACGGTGTTAAAGAATTGTCTGCCGATCTTTCAACGCTTCCAGTCGATTTGAGTGGCAAATGGAAAGTGCTGTTTCAGCCCGGAACGCCCAAAGAAGAGGTGTTGGTCGGTGTTTTTGAGCAGGATGGCGGCAATTTTGTATACGGAAGTTTTCTCAGCGAAACCGGTGATTACCGCTATTTACATGGCTATGTGGCAGATGGAAAATTACACTTACAGACTTATACAGGTTATTGGGCTTTTGTGGTGGAGGCAGACTTAAATGGAAGCAATGAAATGACCGGTGTTTTCTACAGTGGTGGAAAGTCAAGCTCCCCTTTTAAAGCAATCAAAGACGAAACGGTCCAACTTAGAGATGAAGCAGAACTGACTTATTTGATCAAACGAGATGAAAGGGTGGTGCTCAACAACCTGATCAAATTGAACGGAAGAAAAATGAATCTGGATTTATCGAAAAATGGACAGCTGACGCTGATTCAGATCATGGGAACATGGTGCCCAAATTGCATCGATGAAGCGAATCTATTGAAAGAGTTACATGCTGCTTATGGTAAACAAGGCTTGGAAATTATTGCGCTTGGCTTTGAGGTAGGTACAGACACTAAAAAACAAAGAAGTCGCTTGAAACGATTCGTAAAGGATTTACAGGTGAATTATCCGGTTTATTTAGCAGGTATCTCCAGCAAAGAAGCGGCCGCAGCTTATTTTCCGATGCTCAATGGCATCATGAGTTTTCCGACCTCTATTTTAGTGGATGAGCAAGGAAAAATCTTAGCGATTCATACCGGTTTTAGCGGGCCGGCAACAGGAGCGGCGTATACCGAACTGGTGAACAAATACAAGCAAGAAATTGAGAACGCGCTCGAAGGCGCAAACGCCGATTAACGGCCCATTAAGAATGGGTACTTGTCGATGTTTTTGAGTGCGATGCTCGTGCCGCGTGCAACTGCTCTGAGCGGATCTTCGGCGATATGCACAGGCAACTTGGTTTTGGCCTGAATACGTTTGTCGAGACCGCGTAGCATAGAACCACCGCCAGCGAGGTAAATACCTGTTTTGTAAATATCGGCAGATAACTCAGGGGGTGTCATTTCGAGTGCGCTTAAGATTGCTTCTTCAATTTTAGAAATAGTTTTGTCAAGTGCGTGGGCGATTTCTTGGTAAGAAACCATGATTTCTTTTGGAATACCGGTCATGAGGTCGCGTCCGCGGACCGCGAAATCGGCAGGGGGATTTTCGAGTTCAGGCAAGGCCGCACCCACTTCAATTTTGATTTGCTCTGCAGTGCGTTCTCCGACAAGGATATTGTGCTGACGACGCATGTATTCTTCGATGTCGTTGGTGAAGTCGTCGCCGGCAATACGGATAGATTTATCACAAACGATACCGCCAAGGGCAATAACGGCAATTTCTGAAGTACCGCCACCTATGTCGATGATCATGTTGCCCATTGGTTCTTCTACGTCGATGCCGATACCAATTGCAGCTGCCATTGGTTCGTGGATGAGGTAAACTTCTTTGGCTCCGGCGTGTTCTGCTGAATCTTGTACCGCGCGTTTTTCAACTTCTGTGATACCCGATGGAATGCAGATGACCATGCGGAGTGAGGGATTAAATAAGCTGCGACCTGGATTGATCATTTTGATCATGCCTTTGATCATTTGTTCGGCACTTTGGAAGTCGGCAATTACGCCGTCTTTGAGCGGACGCACGGTTTCGATGAGTTTGTGTGTCTTTCCATGCATTTGTTGCGCCTTTCTTCCAATGGCAACCACCTTACCCGTTTGGATATCTTTGGCAACAATTGAAGGTTCGTCGACGACAACTTTGTCGTTCCAAATAATCAGTGTATTTGCCGTACCGAGGTCAATGGCAATTTCCTGTGTAAGAAAGTTAAAAAGGCCCATTTTAAGCGCTTATTGGTTTGTGTAATTTGTTCTTATTCGTACAATACGTTTAAAGGTTACGTTTGTCGATTAGATTTGTGATTTTTTTCAAGAATGTACTTAATGTTTGAAATGACGAACACCAGTAAACACCATTTTCATTTGATTTTCATCGCAATAGGTGATTGAAAGGTCGTCTTTTACAGACCCACCAGGTTGGATGACCGCATTGATACCTTCGAGGTGTGCAATTTCTACACAATCGGGGAAAGGGAAAAATGCATCGCTGGCCATGGCGGCACCGTTGAGATCAAAACCAAAACTCTTAGCCTTATGGATAGCTTGTTTGAGCGCATCTACTCTGGAGGTCTGGCCGGTTCCACTTGCGAGGAGCTGTCCGTCTTTTGCTAAAATGATGGTGTTGGATTTGGTATGTTTGACCAATTTATTGGCAAAAAGTAAATCTTGGATTTCTTGTTCGCTAGGTGCCAGTGCTGTTTTGACAACCAAGTGCTCAGGGCCTTCGCTCGCCATATCGGCATCTTGAACGAGGTAGCCGTTGAGGGCGCTTCTCACCAAAGTTTGTGGGAGTTCAACTTCATTTTGAATGAGGATGATGCGGTTTTTCTTTGACTGCAGCAGGGTAACCGCTTCCGCGTTGTAGGACGGCGCAATGAGTACTTCGCAAAATAAATCGTTAACGAGCGTTGCCGTAGCTAAATCGATTTCTTTGTTGGCAATGAGGATACCGCCAAATGCGCTAACCGGGTCGGCAGCGAGGGCTGCTTCATAGGCTTCTTGGAGCGTAGGGCGCGTGGCGAGTCCGCAGGCGTTGTTGTGTTTGAGAATGGCAAATGTTGGGCCGTCGTTTTTGAATTCTTGCATGAGGCGAACTGCGGCATCAACATCTAATAAGTTGTTGTAAGATAGCTCTTTGCCGTGCAGCTTGGTGAATAAAGCGTCGAGGTCTCCGAAGAAAACACCTTTTTGATGCGGATTTTCACCATAGCGCAAAGGGCTTTGTTGTTCTTCGCTTATTTTTAAATAAGAACTATTTTGACCCATGAAATACTGATGTATCATGGTGTCGTAGTGAGAAGACACATGAAAGGCTTCGGCCGCAAATGCGTGGCGTTGTGCCAATGTGGTTTGTGCGCCTTGGGTGTTGATGAGCTCTAATAAACTTGCGTATTGTTTGACACTCGGAATAATAACGACATCGTTGTAGTTTTTGGCTGCAGCTCTAATGAGTGAGATACCTCCAATATCAATTTTTTCAATGATATCTTCATGGCTTGCGCCGGAATCTACAGTTTGTTCAAATGGATATAAATCGACGATGACCAGATCAATGGAAGAGAGTTCGTGTTCGGCCATATGCGTTTGGTCTGGCGCAAAATCGCGGCGATTGAGGATGCCGCCAAAAATCGCTGGGTGGAGCGTTTTGACACGGCCGCCTAGAATTTCAGGAAATTGCGTGACGTCTTCAACAGCAGTAACTGGAATTCCCATCTCCTGAATAAAGGCTAAGGTGCCGCCTGTGGATAAAATTTCTACATTGTTAGCATGCAATTTTTCTACGATTGGAGCCAGGCCATCTTTGTAAAATACGGAAATGAGCGCGCGTTGAATGGGTTTTTGTACTGTCATATGGATGTGAAAGTGCAAAGGTAAGGGGTATAATGAAAAAGGCCCGCAATTTGCGAGCCTTTTTATTAAATCCGGAACACATTTAGCTCACTTCGTTCGTGAATTTACGTTCCACATATAACCGGCTAACGCCGCTTCTATCCGGAACACATTTCACAACCGTCTGGGTCGTCGAGTGAGCAGGCGATTGCCGCTTGTTGGTCTTCGACGATTTTCGCTGCCTTAGGTTCTTCAGTGACTGTTTTGTCAACGGTGAATTTGATGGCGTCGGTTGCTGCTTTGGTGCGTAGGTAGTACATGCCTGTTTTGAGTCCTTTTTCCCAACCGTAGAAGTGCATGGAGGTGAGCTTGCCGAAGTTGGCATTTTCCATGAAGATATTGAGTGATTGGCTCTGGCAGATATAGGCTCCGCGGTCAGCAGCTTGTTCGATGATTGCTTTTTGAGAAATTTCCCAGGCTGTTTTGTAGAGGTCTTTTAAGTGCTGAGGTACTTCTTGGATGTTTTGCACAGATCCGTTTGCAGCCATGATTTTTTGTCGCATGTCTTTGTTCCACAGACCTTCTTTAACGAGGTCTTTGAGGAGGTGTTTGTTGACGATGATGAATTCGCCAGATAATACACGACGCGTATAGATGTTGGAAGTGTAGGGCTCAAAACATTCGTTGTTGCCAAGGATTTGAGCTGTAGAAGCTGTTGGCATTGGCGCCAATAAGAGTGAGTTGCGAACGCCGTGTTGTTTGACTTCTTCTTTAAGTAAGTCCCATTCCCAACGGTTGCTAGGTGTAACGCCCCACATATCGAACTGGAAAATTCCTTTTGAAACTGGAGAACCTGCAATTGATTGGTAAGGACCTTCTATTTTTGCGAGGTCTTTGGAAGCGGTCATGGAAGCAAAGTAAATGGTTTCAAATACTTCGCGGTTGAGTGCGCGCGCTTCTTCCGACTCAAACGGGAATCCAAGCATAATGAAGGCGTCTGCCAAACCTTGTACACCCAAACCGATAGGACGGTGGCGCATGTTGGAGTTGCGTGCTTCTTCTACTGGATAGAAATTGTTGTCGATGATGCGGTTGAGGTTGACGGTAGCTTGGTAAGTAACTTCGAAAAGTTTGTCGTGGTCAAAGGTACCTTCTTCGGTAACGAATTTAGGAAGCGCCAATGAAGCCAAATTACACACAGCAACTTCGTCTGGAGCGGTGTACTCGATGATTTCAGTACATAAGTTAGAAGACTTAATGGTACCGAGGTTTTGTTGATTAGATTTCGAGTTAGCGGCATCTTTGTAAAGCATGTATGGGGTTCCGGTCTCAATTTGGGACTCGAGGATCTTGAACCAAAGATCTTGTGCCTTAATGGTTTTGCGTCCTTTTCCGGCTTGCTCGTATTTGGTATAGAGTGCTTCGAATTCGGCGCTGTGCGTGTCGGAAAGACCAGGGCATTCGTGCGGACACATGAGGGTCCAGTCTCCGTTTTCTTTAACGCGTTTCATGAAAAGATCTGGAATCCAGAGTGCGTAGAAGAGGTCGCGAGCGCGTTGTTCTTCCTTACCGTGGTTTTTCTTAAGATCGAGGAAGTCAAAGACGTCGGCATGCCATGGCTCAATGTAAATGGCAAATGATCCTTTTCTTTTGCCTCCACCTTGATCTACGTAGCGAGCGGTGTCGTTGAATACACGAAGCATCGGGACAATACCATTCGATGCGCCGTTTGTTCCTTTGATATATGATCCGGTCGCGCGGATGTCGTGGATAGACAAACCGATGCCGCCAGCTGATTGCGAAATTTGTGCACAAGATTTAAGGGTGTCATAAATACCGCTAATGCTATCTTCTTTCATGGTGAGCAAGAAACAAGAAGACATTTGAGGTTTAGGCGTTCCAGAATTGAATAAGGTCGGAGTGGCATGGGTAAACCAGCCTTCTGACATCAGGTTATAGGTTTTGATAGCAGCTTGGATGTCGTCTTTGTGGATACCGACGGCAACGCGCATAAGCATTTGTTGCGGACGTTCTGCGATTTTGCCATTCAAGCGCATGAGATAGGAGCGAGTCAGTGTCTTGAAGCCAAAGTAATCGTAGCGGAAGTCGCGGTCGTAGATAATGCTGGAGTCTAGAGTCTCTTTGTTGGCCATGATGATTTCATAGACGTCGTCTGCAAGGAGCGAAGCAGGTTCGTTGGTCTTGGAATCAACATAGTGGTAAAGATCGTGCATGACTTCGGAGAAAGTCTTTTTGGTCTCTTTGTGAAGATTGGATACCGCAATGCGAGATGCTAAAAGCGCATAATCTGGGTGATCTATGGTTTTGGCTGCGGCAACCTCAGCTGCAAGATTGTCTAGTTCAGCAGTAGTAACGCCATCAAAAAGTCCTTCAATGACTTTCATGGCAACAATTTCTGGTGATACTAGCGAATCTAAGCCGTAACACATCTTGATGATGCGTGCGGTGATTTTATCGAATTTGACGGCCTCGTGTTTACCGTCTCTTTTTACAACGTACATATGCTCCTTATATTTAATAGTTTAGGTGGGTTAAAAATCTTCATCAAGGCTAAAGCCGTGGTTTTCTTTGCCGGCGAGGACACCAGCTTTTTGGTATTCACCAACGCGTTTTTCAAAGAAGTTGGTTTTGCCTTGAATAGAAATCATGTCCATGAAATCGAAAGGGTTGGTGGCGTTGTAAACGCGCTCGTTGCCAAGTTCTACCAGGAGGCGGTCTGCAACAAATTCGATATATTGACCCATGAGGTCGCTGTTCATGCCAATGAGTTTAACCGGAAGGGCATCTGTGACGAATTCCTTTTCAATTTCAACTGCATTGGTGATGATTTCTTCTACTTTTTCTTTGGGTAATTTATTCACTAAATGCTTGGTGTAGAGTAAGCAAGCGAAATCGCAGTGGAGGCCTTCATCTCTAGAAATGAGTTCGTTAGAGAAAGAAAGCCCTGGCATCAAGCCACGCTTCTTGAGCCAGAAAATAGAGCAAAATGATCCAGAGAAGAAGATGCCTTCTACCGCAGCAAATGCCACTAAGCGCTCAGCGTAAGAACCTTTGTCTATCCAACGCAGTGCCCAATCCGCTTTTTTACGGACGCAATCTACGGTGTCGATGGCATTGAAAAGGTAATTTTTTTCTTGCGTGTCTTTGATGTAGGTGTCGATGAGCAATGAATAGGTCTCGGAGTGGATGTTCTCCATGGCAACCTGAAATCCGTAGAAAAATTTAGCTTCGGTGTATTGCACTTCGTTGAGAAAGTGTTCGGCTAAATTTTCGTTGACGATGCCGTCTGATGCTGCAAAAAAGGCGAGAACATGTTTGACAAAATGGCGCTCGTCGTCGTTGAGTTTGTTTTCCCAATCGATGAGGTCTGGGGATAGGTCGATTTCTTCTGCAGTCCAAAAACTCGCCTCCGCCTTTTTGTAAAAGCTCCAGATGTCGTCGTGCTGGATGGGGAACAGTACGAAACGGCTTTTGTTTTCTTCAAGAATCGGTTCGTGTAGTGTTTGTGTCATGGCTTTTTGGGTTGCAGATTTTAAAATAAATCAGGGTTACAAAATTTGTTAAAATTCGGGCTCGATTCAATTAAAGAAATTAACATTTACTTGCGGTTTTCAACACCAAAAACCGCAAACCTTTCATGGACAAACCCTTCAGCGGATTTCAACATGCCTTAGAAAGATATTCACATGCTTTTTGGTTGTATTTTGATAATTTTTCAGAAGAAAATTGTGCGTGCGAAAGGATAATTTTCGTATGAAAGGAAACCTCAATAAAGTTAACACATTTACGTTGGAATAGTTTAGAAATGAAAAGTCACTTTTGAACACTGAATTGTTAAATCTTCTCGCGCAATGGCAACATATATTCAACGACTGGGATTTGTCCTCAAAAATTATTCGGATGGTTTGGGTCATTTGATTTTTACTAATGTTTGTTTGCATTGCAACAAAGAACTTGTAGCACAGGAGCGCTATCTCTGTTGGATGTGCTGGGAAGGCTTGGAACGCACTTATTTTGAACTGCAAAAAGAACCCACAAAACTAGATCAATTGTTTTGGAGTCGCGTAAAAATTGAACATACTTGCGCGTTGTATTTTTATGGAAAAGGAAGCGTGAGCCAGTCGTTGATCCGCGCCTTGAAATATGACTTCAAAGCTCCGCTCGGTATTTATTTGGGAGCGCACATGGCCACTGCGCTATCAAGTCATCCAATAAGTAAAATAGAAGCGATTATTCCGGTGCCAATTCATCCTAAAAAGAAGTTTGCAAGAGGCTACAATCAGAGTGAATTATTGGCGAGAGGGCTTTCTAAACATTGGGGCGTCCCCCTCCTGAAGAGCAGTGTTCAGAAGCGAAAACACACCTTGAGCCAGACCACAAACGACCGTTTTGGCCGCTGGGATAACGTGCAAAATATGTTTCGCGCCTCCGCGCAATTCACGGGCTATCGCCATGTCTTAATTGTCGACGACGTCATCACAACCGGTGCTACATTGGAGTCTTTGGCAAGGGCAATCAAAGCGGCAGACCCCAATGTTCAAATTAGTTTGCTTAGCTTCGCTTTCACGAAATAGATTATGGCAAAAAAAGCGCTCATTTTCGGTGCCGGCTTGGCGGGCACTTGCTTGGCTCACCGCTTGCTTTCTAGCGGCATCGAGGTAAAAATAGTGGATGAAGGCAGCAATTATTCTAGCGCTGTGGCCGCAGGAATGGTGAATCCAATGGTTTTTCGCCGCATGAATAAATCTTGGCGCCTCGACGAATTCCTACCAGAAGCACAAGCTTTTTATAAACAAATAGAGTGCGAGCTCCAAACGCAATTTTATCATCCAATTGTAATTCGCCGCTTTTTTTCCTCTGATGAGGAGCGAGAAAGTTGGCAGAGTAGGTCTGAAGATGAGGCATACGAACCCTATTTAGCAAAACTAACGGCTTCAGACCTCACACACACCGCCGCGCTCAATACTTTTGGCAGTGGCCGCGTTAAAAATGCCTTTTGGGTAGATGCTGCTAAATGGGTTGCTCAGCATATGGCTTATTTCAACCAACAAGGTATTTTAGAGCAAAAGGAGTTCTCTGCACAGTTGTGGGAACCACAGCTCCGAAAATACGACGGCGAAACCTATGACTTTGTGGTTTTCTGCCTAGGCTATCGACAAAAAGAAGAGCAGACATTCTCTTATTTGCCGCTGCAACAAACCAAGGGCCAAACACTTTTGATAGAAAGTGATCAACTCATCGAAACTGAGTCGCTGAATAGAAAGTGTTTTGTGTTGCCTTATGGGGAGGGCCGTTTTCGCGTTGGGGCCACATATGAATTCAACAACCCAACACTTCATGTGACTGAAGCAGGCAAAGAGTTGTTGTTGCAAAATTTAGCATCACTTGGGGCTTATAAACCAGTTGTAGTAGAGCAGGCAGCGGGCATCAGGCCAACTGTTTTAGATCGACGACCATTGATGGGCCAGCACCCAATTCATGAAGGTGTTTTTGTTTTCAATGGCCTAGGCACAAAGGGCTATATGATGGCGCCAACTTTAGCACGAGAACTTGTGGCTCACATGCTTGAAAACAAACCCCTGCATTCCGAAACGAACATCAGTAGATTTACGTACAGCACCCTGTAATTTACGCCTTGTTATGTGGCTTAGATTGCGTATTTTTGCAACCTATGAAGCACATCCGCAATTTTTGTATTATTGCCCACATTGACCACGGTAAAAGCACCTTAGCAGATCGCTTGCTCCAAACCACCGGCACCATTTCCGATCGCGAGATGCAAGCGCAAGCCCTCGACGATATGGACCTCGAGCGCGAGCGTGGCATCACCATTAAGTCGCACGCCATTCAAATGAGCTACAAGCACGAGGGTCAAGATTACATCCTCAACCTCATTGACACCCCTGGCCACGTCGATTTTTCTTACGAAGTTTCGCGTTCTATCGCCGCATGCGAAGGCGCCTTGCTAATTGTCGATGCCTCTCAAGGAATTGAAGCACAAACAATTTCAAATTTATACCTCGCCCTCGAGCACGACCTCGAAATCATTCCTATCCTCAACAAGATGGATTTACCGGGTGCCATGCCAGAAGAAGTTTCTGATCAAATCATGGAGCTCATCGGTTGCGACATCGAAGACATCATCCAAGCATCGGGTAAAACCGGCTTAGGCGTCGATAAAATATTGGAAGCTGTCATTAAGCGCATTCCAGCACCTAAAGGGGACGAAGCGGCGCCTTTACAAGCTATGATCTTCGACTCCGTTTTCAACCCGTTTCGCGGCATTATCGCCTATTACCGCGTCAAGAACGGCGTATTGAAAAAAGGCCAGAAAGTTCGATTTTTAAATACAGGCCGCGATTACAACGCCGACGAAATCGGCATCCTCAAAATGGATCTCTCCCCCAAAAATGAAGTGCGCGCTGGCGATGTCGGCTACATCATTTCGGGGATCAAAGCAGCTAATGAAGTCAAGGTTGGAGACACCATCACCTCCTCTGACAATCCTTGCGAGGTACCTATAAAAGGTTTCGAAGACGTCAAGCCAATGGTATTTGCGGGTATTTATCCTGTAGACACCGAAGACTATGAAGAGTTGCGTTATTCCATGGAAAAACTCCAGCTCAACGACTCTTCTTTGGTTTTCGAGCCCGAATCATCTGCCGCCCTTGGCTTTGGTTTTCGCTGTGGATTCTTAGGAATGCTCCACATGGAAATCATCCAAGAGCGCCTAGAGCGCGAGTTCAACATGACCGTCATTACAACGGTTCCGAACGTTTCGTACAAGTCTTACATGAAAAAAGACCCAGACGAAGTCTTTATTGTCAACAACCCTTCCGAATTGCCAGACCCGTCGGGCATGGACCGGATCGAAGAACCCTACATCAAAGCACAAGTCATTACCAAAACAGAATATGTGGGTGCAATCATGACACTATGTATTGAAAAACGTGGCGAGTTGCAAAATCAAGTTTACCTGACTCAAGATCGTGTCGAAATTACTTTTGAAATGCCACTGGCCGAAATCGTATTTGATTTCTACGACCGCCTCAAGTCGGTGTCTCGCGGTTACGCCTCTTTTGATTACCATCCAATTGGCTACAAAGAGTCTGATTTGGTCAAAATGGACCTACTGCTCAACGGCGAGCAAGTAGATGCACTTTCTGCTTTGGTTCACCGCAGCAATGCCTTCGATCTCGGTAAAAAAATCTGTGTCAAATTGCGCGAGCTCATCCCGCGTCAGCAATTCGAAATTCCTATTCAAGCGGCAATTGGCGCAAAAGTTATTGCCCGCGAGACCATCAAAGCATTGCGCAAAGACGTTACTGCCAAATGTTACGGTGGCGACATCAGCCGTAAACGCAAATTGCTCGAAAAACAAAAGGCAGGTAAAAAACGCATGCGCCAAGTTGGCCGCGTTGAAGTTCCGCAAGAAGCATTCTTGGCTGTCCTCAAACTCAACGATTAAAAACCCCTTAAATCACATCATATGCAAGCTCTGATTTCTGCACACTCCGGATTGCGTTGGATCGCTCTTCTCTTATTGCTTTTGGCTATTTTCAATGCCTTCACAGCAAAGGATTACGAAAAGAAACACAGGTTGGTGAATCTCTTCACCATGATTACCTTTCACACCCAATTGTTATTGGGCCTCCTCCTTTATTTTTCTTCAGATAAAGTCAAGTTTGTTGACGGCTGGATGAAAATTGCCCAATACCGTTTTTATGGAATGGAGCACTTGAGCGGAATGTTGTTGGCGATTATCGCCATCACTATTGGCCATAGCAAATCTAAAAAAGGCGCCGATGCAGCTGCCAAATTTAGAGCGATCAAAGTGTGGTATGTACTTGCTCTCATCTTAGTATTGGCCTTCATTCCATGGCCTTTCCGCACAGAATTGGGAGCGGGATGGTTCTAAAAAGCGTACAACTTTTACCTTTTCTTTTTTTGTTTTTTTCGTGTCAGAACGACTCAAAAAACACTAAAGAAGTCGCGCAACAAACACCTGCAGAACAAGCAGCAAGTTTGTATACCATGCATTGCGCGCAATGCCATGGCGAGGACGGAAAGCTGGGGTCTAGCGGCGCCAAAGACCTAAGTATATCCAAGCTATCCGATGAAAAAATACTGCACATCATCAAAAATGGAAAAGGCGCTATGCCACCAATGATAGCTTTGTTAGAAACCGATACCAATATCCAACTTGTGCTCAGTCACATCAAAGCACTCCGAAAATAATGCAAGGACACGTCACCGTAGATGCCGTTGAAGAACGTTGCGTTCTTGTGGGTGTCATCACCTCCGAAACTACTGAAGAGGTTGCGCAAGAACACCTCGATGAACTTGAATTCTTAGCCGAAACAGCCGGCGCTATTACTGTCGAGAAGTTCTTTCAAAAACTGCCTTACCCGAATCCGCGTACTTACGTCGGCACTGGAAAGCTAGAAGAAATCAAGCAGTATATGAAGGCGCTAGATATCGAACTCATTATTTTTGACGACGAACTTAGTCCTTCACAGTTGCGCAATATCGAGCGCGAACTCGAGTGTAAGGTCCTCGACAGAACCATCTTAATTCTCGACATTTTTGCTAGCAGGGCGCGCAGTTTCCATGCGAAGACACAAGTAGAGTTGGCCCAATTGCAGTATATGCTTCCACGACTAACTCGGATGTGGACGCACTTGGAACGTCAAAAAGGCGGAATCGGCCTGCGTGGGCCCGGTGAATCTCAAATCGAGACCGACCGCCGCATCATTCAGCAGCGCATTGCACTCATGAAAGAACGCTTGCGCGAAATAGACAAACAAATGACTGTTCAACGCAGCAACCGTGGGCAACTTGTTCGGGTGGCGCTTGTAGGTTATACCAATGTGGGTAAGAGCACCATCATGAACCTGCTCTCTAAGTCAGATGTATTTGCCGAAAACAAACTTTTTGCCACACTCGATACCACAGTGCGCAAGGTAGTAATCGACAACATGCCCCTATTATTGACTGACACCGTAGGGTTCATCCGTAAATTGCCTCAGCAGCTCATGGAATCTTTCAAGTCTACACTTGATGAGGTGCGCGAGGCAGATTTACTCATCCATGTTTTGGATATCGCTCATCCAAACTTTGAGGAACACTTCGAGGTAGTCAATGAAACGCTAAATGAAATTGACAATACCGAGAAACCAACGATAATCGTTTTCAATAAAATCGATGCCTACCAACCACCACTCGCCGACCTCAACGAGCCCGAAGAAGACATCCGAACACTAGACTCACTCAAGAAGTCTTGGATGTCAAGAATGGGTAAAACCAAATGTGTTTTTATTTCCGCCACCGACAAAGAAAATGTCGAGGAACTCAAAGAAGTATTGTACAAAGAAGTGAAAGCCATTTTTAAAGTCAGGTACCCTTACAACAATTTCTTGTACTAACTAGCGGAGGCTTAAGAGACAACTAATTCTAAATCTATTTGTCTTTTTTTAGTGCTCACCTGATCAATGCGTACCTTAACGCGGTCTCCGAATTGATACGTCTTTTTGGTTTTGGAACCAACAAGCTGAAACTTCTCTTGATCAAAATAGAAACGGTCTCCTGGTATTGCCATCATCGGAACCATTCCTTCGCAGAAGTTTTCGTCCATTCGAACAAACATACCGTGATCTGCAATTCCAGATATAGTGCCCTCGAATACTTCACCCACAAATTCCATGGCGTAGAGCGACTGAAAAAACTTTGTGGATTCGCGTTCCGCTTCGGCTGCTTTGCGCTCATTTTTAGAAATGCGTTGACAAATTGCACCTAATTCACCGCCATATTTATGTTTTTTGGTGGTGAGTTCTTCTTGAAGTATGCGGTGCACCACTAAATCGGCGTAGCGCCTAATGGGCGATGTAAAATGTGAGTAGTGTTTGAAAGCCAAACCATAGTGCCCGATGTTTTGGGTGTCGTAGCTTGCTTTGGCCATGGAACGGATGGCCATCGATTGTACCAAAGAGAATTCGTTTTCATTACGAATTTCTTCAAAGAGTGCGTTGAGGTTTTTGGCAATATTGAGCGGATCGTTGATGTCTACTTTGTGCCCAAATTTTTCAATGAAGACGGCAAAGAGTTCCATTTTGGAAGGGTCGGGCACATCGTGTACACGGTAAATCATGGGGAAGTTCTCCTGCCCTTTCTTTTTTGGAGAAAGAAACTCGGTCACTTTGCGGTTGGCGAGTAGCATGAATTCTTCTATGAGTTTGTGCGCGTCTTTGGAGGTTTTAATGACAACGCCATCAGGATTTCCTTCGTTGTCGAGCTTGAAGCGCATTTCTTCAGATTCTATGCTGAGTGCGCCATTTTTGAGGCGTTGTTTGCGGTATATTTTGGCCAACGCATCTATTTTGCGCAGAATGGTATCGTGGTCACCTGGTGTTCCTTCTAAAATTTCTTGTGCTTCTTCGTAGGTATATCGGCGGTCTGAGTGGATGACGCTTTTGCCGTACCATTCTTTGTATATTTTACCGGTGTCGTCGAGTTCAAATACGGCAGAAAAAGCAAATTTGTCTTCGTGAGGTCTGAGTGAGCAAGCGAGGTTGCTGAGCTGCTCTGGAAGCATAGGAATTACGCGGTCTACGAGATATACCGAATTAGAGCGCAACAAGGCTTCTTGGTCCATGGCCGAACCGGGTCGTACATAATGACTGACGTCTGCGATGTGCACACCAATCTCGAAGTGTCCATTTTCTAATTCTTGATAAGAAATGGCATCGTCGAAGTCTTTGGCATCGAAGGGGTCGATTGTAAAAGTAAGGATGGGTCTGAAGTCGCGTCTTTGTGCTACTTCTTTTGGATCGAGGTCTATGCCGATGAGTTCTGCCTCGGCCATGACCGCATCGGGGAAAACAGGATTGATGCCTTGGTTGTAAAGGATGGACAACATTTCTGTTTCGTTGCTTCCAGATTTGCCTAAGCGCACCAAGACTTCACCATAAGGTCTTTCGGCACTTTTTGGCCAAACGGTAATCTTGACAAGCGCTTTCTCGCCATGGAGCGCACCGTTGAGTTTGTCGAGTGGTATTTTGATTTCTACACCAGAGCGCGCGTTGTCTGGAACCATCAACGCATCGTTGTTTCGAATTTGAATGGTACCAACAAATTGAATGCGATCGCGTTCGGTTACTTCTGTAATGGCGCCTTCGTCGCGCTTAGCACCTTGCTTGAAAACCCGCACTTTTACGGTGTCACCGTGTAGCGCTTGCCCTACATTAGAAGGCCCAATGTAGATGTCTTTTTCGTATCCTTGAACAGTTACAAATCCAGCACCTCGTTGGGTAATAGAGATGGTGCCTTCTAATAAAGTGGTGTCACCTGCTAGTTTGTAAGTGTGGTGGTTGATGCGCTGAATGGCTTTTTTGTTGGTCAGCACACTCAAAGAATCAAAAACAACTTGACGTGCTCGCGCATCGCGCGCATCGAGTAAAGTAGAAACTTGTTTGTGGGTTAGCTCAACCCCAGGGTTTTGTTCAAAAATACGCATCACCATAGTGGTAATGCCTGCTTTTTTTCTTGGAGCTTGAGCTGCGGGTGCTTTAGGTTTACGCTTTGACATTAGTGTCTGACAACCAATTTACGCGTAATGCTCTTGGAACCAGGCGCTTCAAATACGAGAAAGTAAATACCACTGTTGAGGTCACTTACGTTGATTTTGCGATTTGAAGTCAAAACTTCACGGGTGATGACATTTCCTAAGGCGTCTACCATTTTGAGCTGCAGTTGATCCACACCTGTAAATTGAATGTTCACATATTCTGTGCTTGGGTTAGGAGCAACTGAAATGCTGATTTCTTCTTTGACAAAAGGTTTGACTGCAGCGAGGTAGTCGACAACGAGGTCAACGGAGTCCAGCATGACGAGGCCATTATTAGTGATATAGTAACGGTAGTGTGCCTGACCAAATGTGTTGTCTTCGGGATTAATGGAGACTTTCATTTTACCGTATTCGCCGTCGTTGATCGTGAACAAAACTGCTTGTGATCCTGGAGAAGTCCAAGGGTTGGTGTTCATTTGGCCCGATGAATAGCAAGTACCTCCGAATGGATCTGTAGCATGGCCCCAACAAAGTGCGTCTGTCCAACCGGAAGGGATGCTGAGTTGTTTGCGTGTGATGCGCCATTGTACCGCAGCACCAGTATTATTTACGACATCAAAAGGGACATCAAAGGCATCGCCGTTAGGTGCAATAACATTGTGTGTTTGACCAGAAATATCGGTGGTTTGACCATCGATGTGAATAACGATATTGTTTTGTGCGATGCTGACAGCGCTAAAAAGGCAGATTAGAGATAGAAATAAGGTTTTCATAGCATTCACTTTGTTCAAAAATAAGCTTTTCACCGCACTTATCAAAATCTAAGCCATTTTTTGCATCGGCGCTTTTTTCTTACTTTTGAATTCGGCAAGGTTTTTGTCTTGCCCCGGAAAATTTTAATTATGAAAAAATTATTCTTACTCTTTTTGGCTGGCACTTTTTCTTTAGCGGTCCAAGCACAAGAACCGGTTGTAGAAACGGCACTCAATCAGAAAAAACTGCCATCGGTGAAATTGGTCGATATGAAAGGTAAAGCGGTTAATACGGCAGAACTCACAGCAAACGGACCAGTGATCATTAGTTTTTGGGCTACATGGTGCGCGCCTTGTAAAAAAGAGTTAAATACCATACACGAACTCTATGAAGATTGGGTGGCAGAAACAGGTGTCACCTTAATCGCTGTAGCCATCGACGACGAAAAAACAAAAAGTCAAGTGCCAGTCTACGTCAATGGTAAAGCATGGGACTACACCGTTCTAATGGATCCAAACTGGGACTTCAAACGCGCTATGGGTGTCAATAACGTGCCCCACACTTTTTTAGTAGATAAAAATGGCTTTATCGTTTATTCACACAATAACTACGCACCCGGCGACGAAGAAAAACTTTATCAAGAATTGCTCAAATTGAGCGAAAAATAATACATGAAAAACGCAAGCACGCTCTTAATCATCTTATTGCTCAGTTGTGTTTCTTATGCACAAGGGAACATCTCTGGCAACATGGAAACCGTATTTCAATTCCTCAACGAAGATAGCACCATCAATGCCAAGCAACCAATGCAAAAAGGCTTGCTCAATTCTTACATGAATGTTTTCTACACACAGGGAAATTTCAAGGCGGGCATGCGTTTTGAGTCTTATTTGCCACGTATTCAAGGATATCCCAATCGTTTTGATGGCACTGGTATTGGCATGCGCTACGTGGGATATCAAAACGACTTTGTGGATGTCACACTCGGTACATTTTACGAGCAATTCGGCAGTGGTTTGGCCCTGAGAACATACGAAGATCGCAATCTAGGCTACGATAACCTACTAGATGGCATGCGCATAGTGCTCAGACCAGGTAAAGGTGTTGTTTTGAAAGGCGTTTACGGCACGCAACGCTTATCTTTTCAGCAAGGGCAAATTGTTCATGGCGCAGGTCTTGTGCGCGGAACAGACGCAGAATGGCACCTCAACGAAGGGCTGATTTTATTAAAAGACAAAAAGCTCGATGTCGTTCTTGGAGCGTCTTTCGTCAGTAAGTTTCAAGAAGATAACAATCCGGAATGGGTTTTGCCACAAAATGTTGCTTCCTATGGCGGTAGACTCAAGCTGACATACGGTAATTTTTATGCCGATGCCGAGTTCATTCAAAAAGGTCAAGACCCCTCCTCTGACAATCACTATATCTACAATCAAGGACATGCAGCTATTTTTAATTTGCGCTACACCAAAAAAGGATTGGGCATTTTGTTGTCCGGAAAATCTGTAGATAACATGAGTTTTCGTTCAGACCGCACCAAAGATTTACAAGATGTATTGATCAACTTTTTGCCGTCACTCAACAAAACGCACACCTATAATTTGGTCGCAACGCTCTACCCATATGCCACCCAACCAATGGGTGAGGTGGCGTATCAGGCCGATGTACTTTATACCTTCAAAAAAGGCACCAAGCTCGGCGGTAAGTATGGTACAACGCTAGGCCTCAACTTTTCTACTACCTATCGTCCTGAACAAACATTGAAAGGTATTGATTTAACAGATTCTTCTAGAGTTGTATATCATACGCGTGCTTTTGCCTTGAGCGATAGCTTATATTGGCAAGATATCAACTTTAATATCACCAAGAAAATCAATAAGCAATGGAGTGGTATTTTGAGTTTTTATGACATCAAAATTAATAATGACGTTGTCAAAGTTAGTAACGCGAAAGGAATCATTCATTCGAGAATTGTTGTACTTGAGGGAACTTATAAAATCAATACACATAATGCGCTGCGTTGGGAGCTCCAAGGTATGTGGGTTCAAAAAAATGCATTAGGGATCAATGACAAAGGAAATTGGGCCACTGCACTAGTCGAGTACACGATTTCGCCAGGGTGGTTTTTCTCTGCAATGAACCAATACAATTACGGCAACGCAGATGTGAGCAAACGCGTCAATTATCCAATTATCACTTGCGGTTACATCAAAGATGCTACCCGTTTAACAGTATCTTATGGTCGTCAGCGCGCCGGCTTATTTTGCGTAGGTGGTGTTTGTCGACCTGTGCCAGCCAACAACGGTCTCATGATCAATCTAACGCACAGTTTTTAACATGAAACAAGGAATTCTATTTGTAGCATTTGCGGTTCTTTTTGGGCTCTATTTGTTGCCTTCTTGTGACCGCGTCACCAACCCATATCCTGTTCAACTTTGTTTGGAATTAGATACAACTTTGTATCCGGGTATTTGGTCAGATTATGTCACTAACGAGTGGCCTACATTTTCACCAAATACCAACGCAAATAGAAATGTACTCATCGAAGATTTTACGGGTCATAAATGCATCTTTTGTCCAGCAGCAGCTGACCTCGCACATCAGTTGGAGCAGGCGAACCCTGGCCGCGTCTTTGTAGCGTCTATCCATTCTGGGCCTGATGGCATTGGTGACTTTCAAAGTCTAGATGCTGAATACACACTAAATTTTACTAATCCAGACGGTATCGCCATTGGTACTTGGTATGGACAGAACGACCCTGGTTTTGTGGGTAATCCGCGCGGGCCAATTAATCGAATCAATATCGGCGGCAATATTTTTCAAGGACCAGGTCAGTGGTCGTCTATAACAAGCACGATGCTCACCGAGAACAATTTGCGGGTCAATTTACAGTCTAAACTGAATTACTTCCCTACAACAAAAGGGGCGTTTTTACATGTTGAGATCGATAAAATTGATCAAACACTTACAAATGACCTCGGCATTGTGGGCTATATCATAGAAGATTCCTTAGTCGGAGATCAGAAAATGAGTGACAACACGCACAACCATACCTACACGCACCGCGACATCCACAGAAAGAACCTCGCCTGTATGCCTTTTGGCCGCCAACTAACTGCTGCCGATCTCAACAATGGCAAATATTATGTCAATTATAGTTTTAAAGTCCCCAACCAATTAGATGGCGGCTATAACACTGAAAACATGCATGTCTTGATCTACGTTTACGACATGGTTACCAAAGAAATATATCAGGTCATCAAGCAGACAATTCAATAATGGCATTGCGTCAACAACTAATTCAAAAATTAGAGCAGCGGCTCTCTCCTCAACAAATTCAGCTCATGAAATTGTTGCAGGTGCCAACTATGGAGCTCGACCAACGCATCAAACAGGAGCTAGAGGAAAATCCAGCGCTTGAAGAAGGCCAAGACATAGAAGAAGACGATTTTGATAACCAAGACGACTACGATCTCGATGACTCCGAAGACGACAACGATTTTGACATCTCAGATTACCTAGACGACGACGTTGCCGATTACAAAACCCAAGCCAACAACCAGTCTAAAGACGACGAAGAACGCGTAATTCCATTATCGGGCGAACAATCATTTCAGGAAAGGCTGACCGAACAACTTCATTTGCTTTACCTCGATGAAAAGCAATTTGTAATTGCCGACATCATCATCGGGAACCTCGATGAGTCTGGTTACCTCAATCGGTCATTAGAAGCGCTTGTCGACGACTTGGCTTTTTCAATGAATATTGACGCAACTGAACAAGAAGTAGGAGCAGTACTGACATTGGTTCAAGAATTGGAACCTGCAGGTGTAGGGGCTAGAAACCTCAAGGAGTGCTTGCTTTTGCAGTTGCGCAGAAAACAAGACGGAGATATCGTTCGTTACACCGCGCTTAAAATTGTAGAGAATTTTTTTGAAGAATTTACCAAGAAGCACTACGAGCGCATTGCAAAAAAATTAGAAATTGAAGACCAAGACCTCAAAGAGGCAATTGACGAAATTTTACGTTGTAATCCAAAACCGGGTGGTTCTATGCGAGAGGCGGCGAAAAATCACCAACAAATTATCCCAGACTTCACGCTTTTTGAGCACGAAGGTCGCATCGAGTTGACTTTAAACAGCAGGAATGCGCCAGACCTGAAGGTAAATCGCGATTATGAAAACATGTTGCGCAGTTATGCTGAAGGAGCAAAGAGCTCAAAGGCCGATAAAGAAGCTTTCCAGTTTGTGAAGCAAAAACTCGATGGCGCAAAGTGGTTTATTGATGCGATCCGACAAAGACAACAAACTTTGCTACTCACAATGGGTGCCATACTCGAGTACCAAGAAGCTTATTTTTTGAGCGGCGATGAAACGAAGCTCAAGCCAATGATTTTAAAGGATATTGCCGATATTGTAGAGCTCGATATTTCGACGGTCTCACGGGTGGCTAATTCTAAATATGTCCAAACCAATTATGGTATTTTTTCCTTAAAATATTTCTTCTCAGAGTCTTTATCGACGGATAGCGGAGAAGAGGTATCAACAAGAGAAGTCAAGAAAATACTTTCGGACGCGATTGCTGCCGAAGACAAACACAGTCCACTGACCGATGAAAAACTCATGGACTTACTTAAAGAAAAAGGATATAATATTGCCAGACGCACGGTAGCTAAATACCGTGAACAACTTCAAATTCCGGTGGCTCGAATGCGCAAAGAACTATGAAAATTCTATCTCATCTTTTTTCTTGGGTATTTCTACCCCTATTTATGCCAACGTACGGCATTTTGATCAGCCTTTTCGTGCCAGCCTATAGTTCTGATATCGAGATGACAAGTTTGTATTTTGCACCCATAGAAAGTAAATGGGCACTTTTTACCATTTTCTTTTTATTTAGCGTGGTGGCGCCAGGCGTATCTTTTATCCTTTTGCACCGCTTCAAAGTGATCAGCACTATTGATATCGAACGCCAGCGAGAACGCAGTTTGCCATTAATTATCATGTTGGTTTACTCATTGGTTTTGTTTTTTCTGCTCGTTTACAAAGCGGGTGCCGGAACTTTGCCGCGCTATTTTTATGCGCTACCGCTATCTGGCGTTGCGGTCACTAGCATTTTTTTAGTGGTCAATCGTTGGATTAAAATTTCGCTGCACGGTGCAGGAGCGGGTATTTTAGTTGGGTTTTTAGCTGTATTTACAAGAGCGCAAGATCATTTCAGCTTATGGTGGTTAATTGCCGCGTTATTGGCAGCTGGCCTAACTATGGCCTCCAGACTTTATCTTAGGAAGCATTCGCCATTAGAGATTTATGCAGGCTTTACGCTTGCATTGTTGCTAACGGCTGGTATTCATCAATATTTATCCTGAACGTTATGAAAAAGTTTATTATTGTTTTTTTTGGAATCCTTTTGTTTACTTCTTGTGCTGACATGCAGCGAGAAACCTATTTAAAAGAAATTGTTGTGCTCCAAGATAAGTTACTCGAAATCGAAAACACCCTACCCGATTCAAGAATAACTGACATCTCGAGTATCAAAATCAAAACGGTACAAACAGAGTTGCGTATCAAGCAAAATCTACAGCTAGATACCATAGATTTGGAACTAGCTAAAAAACTAGATGCCTATAAGCTCATGAGAAAAAGCATCAAACCCATGATGAAGCAATTCGTGAAGGTAAGAGAAGGCATCAAAGAAGAAAAAGGGGTGTTGAAACGCTTGCATCAAGATATTCAAGATGGCCGCGGAGAACGTCAGCGTTATGCAACTTATATTCGCTTTGAGCGAAAGAAGGTAAAACAGCTCTCAGAATTAAACGCAGATTATTTGCGAGCAAAGGCAAAGTTCTTTTCTGAATATGCGCGTTTATACCCTTCCGTTGAGGCCTTTTCACAGTCCCTGCTTCTTAAAAAACAGCGCAACTAATGAGCAGCAGAATCCTTGTTTTGCTTTTTTTGCTGCTGGGTGCTTGGCAGTCAAATGCCCAAACGGCTAGCGACTTGCAATTGGCGCAGTATTACTACAACAACTCTGAATTAGACAAAGCTGTTGGATATTTTGAAAAAGTGTACGCGCAAGATCAGAGCAAAGCCATTTTTTTGCCTTATTACGAGTGTTTACTTGCCCAAAAGGATTTCAAAACTGCTGAAAAACTGTTGCGCAAGCAAATTGCGCTAAACAAACAAGACTATGAAGTTCGCTTAATGGCGGGTCAGTTTTACGAAGAACAAAACGACCCAACCAAGGCAAAAAAAATATTCGAGGAGATACTTGGTGATATTAGCTCAAATCCGGGCCAGGCCATTTCTATTTATCAAGCTTTTTCTGCAAAAGGTAAATTTGATTATGCCAAGCGGGCTTTGGATATAGGACAGAAAATGAGTCCGAGCTATCCATTTAATTTCCAGTATGCCGATTATTACGCAATGGTTGGTGACAAGCGCGCTATGTTGGGCGCCTACTTAGATTATTTAGCACAACAACCCGGAATTATAGATCCTATTCAGCAAGCAATAGGTTCTAGATTAGACCTCACTACTGCCACTGGGCCAGATTTTTTATTGGCCAAAGAAGTGCTTTTACAGCGGGTACAGCAAGCAGGTGCACCTATTGTGTTTCATCAAATGCTCATCTGGTTATTTGTGCAAAGCCGAGACTTCTCAGGTGCTGCTACCCAAGTCATAGCCCTAGACAAGCGCACCAAAAGCGACGGTAGGGAAGTGTTGGAGCTTGGGCAAATTTGTGTCGAAAATGCCGTTTTTGATCAAGCCAATAAGTGTTTTCAGTATGTCATCGATTTAGGTTCTGAACAGCCTCACTTTTATGAAGCACAGCTTTCGTTATTAAACGCAAGGTTTATTCAGGTGACGCAATTTAGAAATTTCAATGCGGAAGAAATCAAGTTGTGTATCACTGACTTTGAACAAGCCTTAACGCGTTTGGGCAAAAGCAGGGTTACTTTCCAAGTGTCCTTGCAGCTCGCCGAGATCAGGGCTTTTTATGCCCAGCAGTCAGTGCTTGCTATCGATGAGTTACAAGAACTTATTCGCATGCCTGGCTTAACAGATATGCAGCGTGCACAAGCCAAAATGCTTTTGGCTGACGTACAGGTGCTTGCTGGGGATATCTGGGAGGCTTCTTTGATTTATATGCAAATCGATAACGACTTTAAGTTTGAAACAATAGGTGCCGAAGCCAAGTTTAAAAACGCTAAGATTTTTTATTATGACGGTGAATTTGAATTTGCGCAAGCGCAACTCGACGTGTTGAAGGAAGGTACTTCAAGATTTATTTCAAATGATGCCATCCAACTTTCGGTGTTTATTACAGACAATTATGGCTTGGATAGCAACTATCAAGTGATGCTTTGGTTTGCCAATGCAGACCGCATGATTGCCCAGCAAAAATTAGACTCCGCGTTTGTTTTGTTTGACAGCATTCAAAATGCTTTTCCATACCATTCTTTGGCAGATGAAATTCTCTTTAGAAAAGGACAAGCAATGGAACAACGAGGCGAGTGGCAACGCGCCCTAGGATATTACGAAGATTTGCTCAAGCTACATTCAAAAGACATTTTAGCCGATGACGCGCTCTTTCATATGGCCGAAATTAATGAGCTGCGTTTGCTAGACAAAAGCACAGCAGAGGCACTTTATAAAAGGCTCTTGATGGAATACAAGGCCAGTTTGTTTGGTGCTGAAGCAAGAAAGCGCATCCGCCTCTTGCGAGGAGATGCGCTTTCTGAAAGCGAAGATATTTGATCTTTATAGATTGGGCATTTCTCTTGTAAAAGAAGGAATGCCAGTTACATCCATACCAGTAATGAGTAAGTGAATGTCATGGGTTCCCTCGTAGGTCACTACGGACTCAAGATTAGCCATGTGGCGCATCATTGAATATTCGCTGGTAATCCCCATACCGCCGTGAATTTGACGTGCTTCTCGGGCAATATTGAGTGCAATTTCAACGTTGTTGCGCTTGGCCATTGAGATTTGTGCTGATGTAGCACGGCCTTCGTTGCGCAATTGGCCCAAGCGGAAGGTAAGGAGTTGTGCTTTTGTAATTTCGGTGATCATTTCAGCTAATTTTTTCTGGATCAACTGAAAGGCACCAATTGGCACGTTGAATTGGGTGCGTTCTTTGGAGTAGCGTAGAGCTTGGTCGTAGCAATCCATGGCAGCACCTGAAGCACCCCAAGCAATACCGAAGCGTGCGGAGTCTAGGCAGCTAAGTGGCGCGCCAAGACCTGAACGACCAGGGAGAATGTTTTCTTTAGGCACTTTGACGTTGTCAAAAATGAGTTCGCCAGTTGCGGATGCGCGCAACGACAGCTTGCCGTGCATTTCTGGTGTTGAAAAGCCCTCCATGCCACGTTCCACAATAATTCCGTGAATGCGACCACTTTCGTCTTTGGCCCAAACTACAGCGATATCTGCAAAAGGAGCGTTTGAAATCCACATTTTAGCTCCATTCAAAATGACGTGATCGCCAGCATCTTTGAAATTGGTGATCATGCCACCAGGGTTAGAACCGTAATCGGGCTCAGTAAGGCCAAAACAACCCATCATTTCGCCGGAGGCAAGTTTGGGAAGGTATTTTTGTTTGTGGGCCTCAGAGCCGTATTTCCAGATGGGGTACATGACCAAAGAAGACTGCACGGACGCAGTAGAACGCAGACCGGAGTCACAGCGCTCGAGTTCTTGCATAATTAGGCCATAAGAAATTTGGTCTAGTCCTGGACCACCGTATTCTTCTGGAATGTAAGGGCCGAAAGCACCGATTTCTCCGAGCCCACCAAGGATGTGCATTGGGAAAGTTGCTTTTTCGTAGTGCTCATCAATAATCGGTGAGACTTCTTTTTTAACCCATGCTCTAGCCGCATCGCGAACAAGCTTGTGCTCTTCTGAGAGTAGGTCGTCCATGTTGAAGTAGTCAGGGTGCTGGTATAAATCGGTTTTCATGATGGTTGATTTGTGCGACAAAAGTACGTAATATTCTGTGCAGCTGTAGCATTCAAATTTGAATTATTTTTGTAGTCAAAATTCAATTAGTGCCAAGATTCGAACTCATAGAAAGAGCATCCCAAATGAATAGTTATTTGCTATTTGTATCGTTACTTTCCTTGACTTTCATTGCGTATGCAAGAATCAGTACCCCAGGTGCATTGGCTTTATCGTGGAAACGTTTCTGGAAATTGAGTAAAATCGAGAGTTTTGGTTTTGACGACGAGAAAATCAGGCCCGAAACCCAATCCTTGTTTTTGAGCAACGCTTTTGTATCGTTCTCACTCAGCACTTATCTTTTTCTACTAACATATTTTGAACGGCTCGATGCCCTTGGCTTGGCATTTGCGTTCGTCTGCTTGTTTATAATTTTTCAATTGCTCAATTTCCGATTGGCTTTGTTTCTAACTGATAATTGGAAAATTGTAAGCCATATTGCTGAAATCAATAAGCAGGTTTGGTCTTTTGTCGGGCTGGTTTATTTGGCCCTTTCTTTTTTGTGGTTGATATACGGCCAAGCCAATAGTTTGCTCCAACAAGTCTTTATAATCGTGGGCTTGTCTGGTTATGTTTGGCGCTTGATCAAGGCTTGGAGAGCCTGTCGTCAGGCAAATTTGGAATGGTATTATTTAATTTTGTACCTTTGCACCTTGGAAATCCTACCCATCTTGTTTGTATGGCGTTGGTTTTCGAGCGCATACAATTAATTAAAACGACAACTTTGGCTATTAAGACCATTTTAGTTTCCCAGCCGAAACCAGAAGGCGATAAATCACCTTATTTCGATTTAGCTGAAAAATACAAGCTCAAAATTGATTTTCGTCCGTTTATCAAAGTGGAGGGCGTTGACCCCAAAGATTTCCGTACGCAAAAAGTCGATATCTCGGCGCATACCGCTGTCATCCTTACTTCCAAAGTTGCAGTAGACCATTTCTTTAGAATGGCTGAAGCCGTTCGTTTTGAAGTGCCTGACACCATGAAATACTTTTGTATTACGGAAGCCGTCGCACTTTACTTACAGAAATACGTCACTTACCGGAAGCGTAAAATATTTTTTGGCAAGCAAACGATTGACGAGTTGGCCGAACTCATGAAAAAGCAAAAAGGCGAAAAATTCTTATTGCCTTGTACCGATATTCTTCGCGACAACATTCCATTAACGCTCGAAAAATACAATATTCCTTTTTCAAAAGCCATTCTATACAGAACAGTTGCAGCAGACCTATCCGATTTAGAAGACGTTTATTACGACATGTTGGTGTTCTTTAGCCCAGGCGGGATTGAATCTTTGTTCAAGAACTTCCCCGACTTCAAGCAGAACACCACTGCAATTGCAGCCTTTGGCCCAACTACCGCCAATGCTGTCCTGAAGAACAACTTGCGCCTAGACGTCCATGCGCCACATCCTAAAGCGCCTTCAATGGTTGGTGCAATTGAGCTCTTCGTCAAAGAGCAACTCAAGAAAAAATAAACCGCCCTTTACGTTTTTATTCTATTGTTTTCCCCTTCGAAGGAAATTCTTTATATTTACGCAAACTTAAATTTTAACGCATGAAAAAACTATTATTCTCAGCTGCTATGATACTTGCAGGTGTTAGTGCGAATGCGCAGCTAGCCACAGGTAGCATTGCTCCAAACTGGACTTTTCCAGATTTGAATGGAACTTCTCAAACTTTGTATTCTTATTTGGATCAAGGAAAAACTGTGTTCATTGATGTATCAGCAACATGGTGTGCTCCATGTTGGAACTACCACAACACTCATGCACTTCGTGATTTATATGAAAATCACGGACCTACAGGACTTCCTAGTGTTGTTGCCGGAACTACCAATGACGTCATGGTATTTTTCGTTGAAGGGCAATTAACAAATACCCAAGCACAATTAAATGGACCAGCAGGCGGAACTACATATGCCAATGCTACACAAGGTGATTGGGTAACAGGCACAACATATCCTATCGTAGATTTGCCAAATAATGCTGCAGGCCAGGCATTTTTAGGAGATTATAACATTCAATACTTTCCAACTATTTACAAAATTTGTCCTAACCGCACTATCGAAGAAGTTGGGCAACAAGATGCTGCAACTTTATATGGAACTGTTGCCTCTTGTCCTGCACTTGCATCAGCCCCGGTTGATGTTGCTGCTCTAAATTATACTGGTGCATTAGTACACTGTGAAGGTTCTTATACACCTTCTGTTCAAATTCAAAATAATGGTACATCAGCTTTAACATCAGCAACCGTAACCATTACTCAAGGTGGCACAACAGTTTCTACAGGTACCTACAGTGGTTCATTAGCTACTTATGACGTTTCGAACGTTACTTGTACTCCAATTGCAAACTTTACTGGTGGTGCCCTTACAGTTACTGTAACTACAGCTGGTGATGCTTCCGCAACAAATAATGGCGTGAATGCTACAATAGCTGCAGCTGCTAATGCAATTTCTCAGTATGTTACAGTTAATATTACTACAGATCGTTATGCGTCTGAAACATCATGGGCAATCAAAAATAGTACAGGAGCAGTAGTTGCTCAAGGTGGTGGAAGCTGGACTGACTTAGCAGCAACGGGTCAAACCGTACAAGCTCCAGTATTAGTTACCTTGAACCCTAACCAGTGTTATACTTTCGAAATCCTCGATGCTTACGGCGATGGTATCTGCTGTTCTTACGGAAACGGCGCATACTCTATTGTTGATGCTAACGGAACAACAATTGGTTCAGGATCTGAATTTGCAGATATTGATGTACGTGCTTTCAAAACAGGTGCTCTTGGAATGGATGAGTTGGCTACAATCGCAATGAATGTATTCCCTAACCCTGCATCATCTGAAGTGAATGTTTCTTTTGAAGCTACTAACAACGATTACGCTGTTGCATTGATGGATCTTCAGGGTCGCGTTATTGCTGCTAAAAACATGACTAACCTTAACGGAACACAAGTTGTTTCTTTCTCAACTGAAAATGTTGCTAAAGGAAGCTACATCGTTTCTGTTACTGTAAACGGTCTTACAACAACTAAAAACGTTGTGATTAAATAATTTCTTTTAAAGAAATGAGAAACGCCCTCCAACGAGGGCGTTTTTTTTTGACCTTTGTTTTATGTTTGTCCCCTTCACGCAGGAATTTCAAGCGCATGCGCTTCCTGAACGTTTTACTTTTCCATTTTATTACGAGGTCCACCCCCTTGCGCAGCAAGCAGCTGCGCTCTTACAGGGCAGGCTAATTACTGAAGACTTCGGACACGATTTTGGATTGGGCCGACAAGATCGTTTAGGTGCAATTGGCAAAATGTTTGGCGTATTGGTTGTTCAAAGTGCTTCGGGTGAATTAGGTTATTTGGCCGCATTTTCTGGCAAATTGGGTAATTCAAATGCGCATGAAGGCTTTGTTCCACCTGTTTTCGACTTACTTGAGGCCCAAGGATTTTTCCGACGTGAAGAGCAAGAGATTCATCAACTAACGCTGCAAATCGAGGACATAGAAAGTTCACAAGATTTGAATAGACTGAAGGATGAAGAATTGATATTCAAACAGCTTTGGGCTGCTAGAATCCAGGAGTTCCAACAAAAGAATAAAGTAGCCAAAGTGCTGCGCGATGAAAAAAGAAAACACATCAATGAGTCGGCCCCTGATTTTTTAAAACAATTAGAGGCTTTGCGTTTTGAAAGTATGCAGGAGAGTCGGGAACTCAAAGCACTTAAAAGAGCAGCACAAGAGCAAATTCAAGATAAGCAAAAATTATTGCTTGAGTTCCAACTTAAAATCGAAGAATTAAAAGCGCGCCGGGCTGCTCATTCTGCAGATTTGCAACGCCGCATTTTTGAGCGCTATACCTTTTTGAATGCTGCAGGACAAACAGAAAATGTCTTGAATTTATTTGTAGATTCTCCGCCCGCAGGCGCAGGGGAATGCGCTGCTCCGAAGCTACTACAATTTGCCTATTTGAACGCATTGAAGCCAATTTGTATGGCTGAGTTTTGGTGGGGAATGGCGCCAGATTCTGAAGTGCGGATCCACGGTCATTTTTATCCTTCCTGTAAAAGTAAATGTGAACCCATTTTAGGCCATATGCTGAAGGGGCTTCATGTCGATGAAAATCCGATTACGGCGATTCATCCAGCGCAGCCGCTAGAAGTTATTTTTGAAGATGAGTGGATTGTCGCGATCAATAAAGCAGCGGAATATTTGTCGGTACCCGGTAAAAATCCGATGCCGAATTCCTTAGACGACTTAAAGAAAAAATATCCGCACGCCGACGGACCACTACTTGTGCACCGCCTGGATATGTCTACATCTGGCATCATGCTGGCGGCCAAATCTAAACTCATGCACCAGCGCTTGCAGCGTCAGTTTGTCTTGAGAAAGGTTCAGAAAGAATACGCAGCGGTCTTGGTAGGAGTACCGGTAGCTCGGGAGGGAGAGATCAAATTGCCCTTGCGTGTTGATCTAGATGACCGCCCAAGGCAGTTGGTTTGTTATGAGCACGGCAGTTATGCGCATACAACATTTAAGGTGCTCTCAATCCAAGATAATGAAACAAGGATAGCTTTGTTTCCCCACACTGGCAGAACGCATCAGCTGCGGGTACATGCCGCACACCATTTGGGTTTGAATTGCCCCATGAAGGGTGACGATTTATATGGCCAAAAAGCGGATCGCCTGTATTTACACGCAGCCAAACTAGGTTTTTATCATCCGCATTCTAATGAATGGATGGAGCTCAATTGCCCGCCCGCTTTTTAGATCTTTGGCTCTTGCCAATCGCCGTACTCTTTGATGAGGTCTACAAGAGCCTCAACAGCTTGTTGCTCTTCAATATTGCGTTTGACAATCGTTTTTTCTTTGTACAAATTGATTTTACCGGGCCCAGTACCTACATATCCGTAGTCGGCATCGGCCATTTCACCAGGGCCGTTCACAATACAACCCATAATTCCGATTTTCAGGCCTTTGAGGTGAGCAGTGCGTTGGCGTATTTTTGCTGTTGTTTCTTGTAGGTCAAAAAGCGTGCGGCCGCAAGAAGGGCAAGAAATATATTCTGTTTTGGAGATGCGTGTGCGCGTTGCCTGCAAGATGCCAAAAGAAGTAGAGTTGATGTATTGCGCCCCAAGGTCTGCATTGAGCCAAATGCCCTCTCCAAAACCATCTATGAGTAGCGCTCCTGCATCTGCGCCAGCATATAATTGGAAACTTTCTAGTTCAGCAGTTTCATATTGGTAAGAGAGGACCACTGGGTTTTGCAAATCGTTTTCTTGTAGCTCAAGAAAGAATTTGCGGTAGAGCTGTGTCTTGTTGTCGTATGCCGTATTGAGAATAATGACAGCATTCGGGTGAGCGCTCAGTTCTTTTGGAAGTTCCTCTTCTGCTTCAAGGGGTAAAAAGCAAATTTGTTCGGAAGAAAGGTCGTGTAATTCCGCTTTTAACACCAAGGGATAATACCCTGACTTATCGCTGTATTTGGCATTCCATAGTTCAAAATCTACAATGATGCCGAGTGTGCCGGGGACCTCAAATTCGATTTCATTGCTGCCGATATAGACGTAATCTGCCGCTTGGTCTTGGATATTCCATTTGTCGAGCGGAATGCTGTATTGGTAGCCAAACCCAAAGAAATGAGCAGGCTTGATGTCTTCAATATCAGAAAGGTCAGCTAAGACAATAGGTGCATTTTTGCCGCCAATATTATGAAAGGCATTGCTTTCTCTTTTGTTGTAAAAGAATGGTGAATAGCTGAGTTCATTTTGAGGGCTCTCAAAATTAAACGAGTTGTATGTATTGTATTTGGCAATCAGTTTTTGAGCTACAGGGATTTCGGCTTCTGGTGCTTCGGTGAGCGAAACGCGGATGGTATCGCCCAAGCCGTCTTCTAAAAGTGCGCCAATGCCCACCGCAGACTTGATGCGGCCATCTTCACCGTCGCCAGCTTCGGTTACACCAAGGTGCAATGGGTAAACAATACCATTTTCGAGCATTTTAGCCATGAGTAAGCGATAGGCCTGCACCATAACCAGTGTATTGCTCGCCTTCATGGAGATCACGAGTTGGTCGAAATCGTGTTTTTCACAAATTCGGATGAATTCAAAAGCAGACGCTACCATGCCTTCTGGAGTGTCACCATAACGGCTCAGGATGCGGTCAGAAAGTGAGCCGTGGTTGGTGCCGATGCGCATGGCGGTGCCGTTTGCTTTGCAAAGCAGCACGAGGGGCGTAAATTTTTCTTCGATGCGGTCAAGCTCTGCTTGGTAGCTGTCATCGGTGTAATCGATTTCTTCGAATTTTTTTTTATCGGCGTAGTTGCCCGGATTAACGCGCACTTTTTCTACAATTTTGGCTGCAATTTCAGCGGCATTTGGCGTGAAGTGGATATCGGCAACTAAGGGCGTGTGGTAACCCTTTTCTACAAGTGCGTCTTTGATATTTTGTAGATTCTCCGCTTCGTTTTTACTAGGCGCAGTGAGGCGAACAAGCTCACAGCCGGCGTCGATCATGCGGATTGATTGTGCAACCGAACCAGCGGTGTCCATGGTGTCTGTGGTAGTCATGGACTGCACCCGAATAGGGTTCTGCCCGCCCAAGCGTAAGGTTCCAATTTGAACTTCTTTGGCGGTGACGCGGGTGCGTTTCCATGGGTCGAGACAGTAGCGTTGCATTTGGTTTTTTTAGTTTAACAAAGGTAAGGAATCAATTGTTTGTGCGTTCTTTGTGATAAAGGTATTCTCATGCGGCAATTATTCTTCATTCTCTGGATGTGTTTTATCCTTTTTACTTCTTGTCGAGAAGAAAAAAAAGGGAATGTGCGTCTAATACCAAAGAAAATGGAAGCAATGGTGCAATCGACAAAGAAAGTTGTTCATTCTACTCATGTCATTCCTAAAACGGAAATCAAACCAGAAATGATTCCGCAGGTTGTTCCCGGCCCAGGTTATCTACCTGACCCTTATCCTGATCCGTGGCCAATAGATCCACCGGGCTATATTTCAGAGCCGGTGATCACCTGTGTGGGCCCGCCAGACCCACTGCCAAAAACAATTCGAGACAGCATCGTCAATTTTCCTACTATTCAAGCATCTTATGGTATTTCAATTGATGAATTGCTGCAGTATATTGATAACAAAATCAAAAACAGTTATGAGTGGAATTACCTCAGGGAGTTGGGCATAGAGTGTAAAATTTATATTCGCTTGCTCATTGATGTAAAAGGGAAAGTTCGAGAAGTAACCTTCTTGAAATTTACGGATAAGCAATTAGAAATTTTAAAAAACCGCCTGAATTTAGCCTTTCTTGGAATGCCAAATTGGACACCGGCAAAAAATGAGAATGGCCAAAATGTGGTTTCCGAATATACCTTCCCTTTTCGGATTCAATTCGATTAATGTTGGGGATTGCGTTTTTTAAGCGCAGCATCTGTATCTTTACTTTAACATGAAGATACGGGATATAAAAATTGACTTAAAGTGGCGCATATTAGGCCTCTTGCTCTTGTTGAGTTTTGTTTATGCATTTTGGCAGCATTTTTTTGATCCCATTCAGCCGATTCATGAATGCCGTAAGGCCGATTCACTTTCTCAGGCAATTCAATTCTCGAAAGGGGGTCATTTACTTGAACCAAAAACGCACTCGATTTCCAATTTTGGAAAGCAAGAAGCGGCCGCCGAGTTCCCAGTTATTTACTATTTGGTAGGTCAGATTTGGCGCTTGTTTGGCTATCATTTGTGGATGGCTAAATTATTGAGCTTGGGGTATTTACTGATAGCCATTATCGCATTTAGAAACGTAATACAATGGTATTTTAAAGAGGAGAAAATCACGCTCATTTTCAGTGGGGTCATTTTCAGTTTTCCGGTGCTCATTTATTATGCCGATACCCTCTTGCCGGATGTATTCTCATTTGCCAGCTTGTTGCTTGCGGGTAGTTTTTTCTGCAAGTATGCGCAAGGTAGAAAAGTGACAAGCGGTATATCTTTTGGTTTATTTCTAGCACTCGCTGTACTTATTAAAATTACCGCACTAATTACCGTCTTTTCTTTTGCGGGTGCGTTTTTCTTTTACAGTTTGCACAAGCAAAACAGAGTTTATTGGCAAGATCGCCGTACCCTATTTAGCATCGTCGTTTTGCTGAGTACATTGATCTTGACTTATCTCTGGTACAGTTATGCCATTCGATACAATGCGCGCCATCATTCCGCTATTTTTTCGACCACCATTCGCCCCATTTGGGAGGTTGATGCCGCAACGCGTTGGCGTATCATCAAGTTGCTATTAGATGAGCACCTCAAAGAAATCATGCAGCCAATCTTATTTGTGGTTGTACTGAGCGCTGTGCTCATTCTTGCCCTTCGCGCTCAAATTGCTTTGTTTTTGAAGTATTGGTTACTAATTGCTCTGATTGGCATATCGGTTTATTTCATTTTGTGGTTTTGGGTCTTTGAGGTCCATGATTACTACTTTATTGAAGTACTTTTTTTCCCTTTGATGTTATTGGCATTGGTGCTTCAAAAACGAAGCTATTTACTCGCTAATAAGCAGGTCAGGAATTGGGTATTCGGACTTGGTCTGACGTTTATCTTCTTGAACACGCTTTCTTTTACACAAGTGGCCGCCGGTAATCAAAATATTATCGTGAAAAACACTTTTTTAACGTCGCAATTTATCCGGGGTAACTGGGGTTGGTTTTATTTCAATCATCAAGAGGGGTTGAAGCAGCTTCAAGAACAAACACCAGCGCTTCAGCGCCTGATTGCAGCCTCAGATACCGTTTTTTGTTTTTCAGACCCCTATCCAAATATCCACCTTAGTACAATAGACCGCAGTGGTTTTAGTGGTTATGGTTTCAGGGCGCATGTGAGTGATTCCGTCATGATCCGCCGTTGGATTCGTATGGGCGCTTCCAAATTGTTGTTGCTGCAGGCCGATACCGCCAATCCTGTGATCAAGCCTTACCTAACACATCAGCTGTACCATCGAAATAAAGTGTTTGTTTACGACTTACGACCGTTCAGATAGTAGTTTCAAGCGGATGTAAAAAGTAGTACCTATGCCCGGTATGCTTTCAAAGCGAATGCTGCCGTGGTGCTTTTCGATGATTTGGCGCACTACACTCAAGCCAATGCCCGACCCCGATGATTTGGTGGTAAAATAAGGCGTAAAGATGCGCGCTTGTTGTTCTGCGTCAATACCAACACCATTGTCGTGAATAGTTATTTCTACGTTACCCTCTTCCACCATGGCTTTTATGCTTATTTGGGCTTCAGGTATATTTTCGGTGGCCTGTTTGGCATTGAGCAGCAAATTATGGAAGACCTGATTGAGCATGTCTTTGTCGGCATTCACCCAAATTAAGATACTGTTGGGTTGAAAATGAATTTTGGTTTGATCTTTATCGAAAAGGGTGGTAGCTTGGCCTAAAAACCCATTGAGTTCAAGCTTTGCATAATTTGGTTCGGGTAGTTTGGCAAAGCGCGCAAATTCGTTCGCCATTCTAGCTAATGCATCGATTTGTTCGATGAGCGAAGGCAAAGATTTTTGAGCAAGGTCTTTGGCATTGGCATCATCGGTTTCCATTTTGCGCAATAAATGCTGTATATTGAGTTTCATGGGTGTCAAGGGATTCTTGATCTCATGTGCAATTTGTTGAGCGAGGTCGCGCCAGGCGCTTTCGCGTTCACTGCGCGCAATTTGTTGGGCGGCCTGTTCGAGCTCTGTTAATTTTTCATTGTAAGCCTTCACTAGTGCACCTATTTCGTCGTCGTTTTGGTAACTGATTTTTTGGTTGTTTTTGCCGAGCTCCAGATTGCGCACAGATTGCGCCACAACTTGCAAGGGCCCGATGAGCCAATTGCTGACAACCAAGGCAATGAAAACAGAAATAGCAAGCAATAATACAAAGACATTAATGGCCGCCTTGAAAAAACGCTCAATTTGTTGTTCATAGGCTTCTTGCTGACCGAATAGTTGTAGGTTGATGAAACCGATTTGTTTGAGCGCTTCATTGGTAATGGGCAGATAGGCACTGCGGTAGTTGAGTTTGCCAATTTGGTCTTGATGCGAAAAATAACTTTGGTTTTTACCAAGCAGTGCATCCATGGCCTGGGCGTTCATGTGTTCGCCAATTAAACCGTAGGCAAAAAGTTTGGGTCGAGATGAGGCGATGAGAAAACCATCGCTATCAAACACAAAAAGATCCGTTTTAAAAACAGCCGAGAGTGTGGCCAACTTGCTTTCTAATGGCTTGCCAACGTCATTGATATCGAGTGTGTCTAACTTGGCCGTTTGCGATGTCAATTCGGCTTGAACAGCAGCGAGTTTTTCGCGCAGTGCTTCTTGTGCATAATTGTCAAATTGTCGACCAATAAAAATGGAGCTCCCCAAGCCATAGAGGAATAAGGAAAGTGTTAGAATGAGTAAAAATGCCATTTGCACTTTAAAAGACAAGGACCACTGCGCCGTTTTATTCTGAAATAGGGTCTTGAATAGTTGATTGGATAGTAACAACCCTCCCCAAAAAACAAACATAAATGCAAAACTTGTGACATTCGTAAACCAACTATTTGTTAGAGACGAAATGATTATTGCGGAGCCAGTATCCTTTTGAACCATAACATGCGTGTAGCCGGCAAATTCAAAATTGTCTTGACGAGTCTTATGGTTTGGAAATGAGGAAAGTAAATTAGGGTAATTGAAAGCGCCCGTTTGATGGATCAGCCTTCCTTCGGCATATTTTCCGATGGCGTAGGCTTCAAGGGAATTTGAGATACCGGCTTGGTCAGAAATGAGTAACCTCGGAAAGCCAATCTCTTCTGGAATTCTTTTGGAAACCAAAGTAATTGCCAATGATTTTCCTGCCTGTAGTTGCAACAGAATGACATAACTGAGCCCCTCTTCTTCGTGGGGCATGAAAAATAAACCGTCTTGAATATCAGATGCTTGACCGTGTTGTTTGACGAGTGTTTTGAGTTTTATGAGTTTGAGGCTATCTGTATCAAAGCAGGGTTGGCCGTAGGTATCATATAAATCTGCTTGGATGTCAAAACCGTCCCAAACTCCTGTGAAAAACTTTTGGGTGAGGGTGTGTTCAAAACCGACTTTGGAAAATTGCTTTCGGAGCGAATCAAATGAAGTTTGTAGCCAGTTTTCTTCGCTCAAATTGGGTGCTACTTGCGCGTAAGCTAATTCTAAATTAATATTGCGTTCAATGGCGAGTTGTTGGCCAAAAAGCTTGCGGTTTTCAAGGTCTTTTTGTTCTTGTAGAGATTGTAAATGAAAGGTGATAATTGCTGCATTGATAGTCAGGATTAACAACTGATTGCTCAGTTTCTGCCAAGAATTTTTGGTCTTTGTTTCAAAAATGAGGTGAAGAAAAATTACCGTGATCGGTAAAATATTGATCCGGTCGTGGTCTTGCAAAAACAACAGCACAAACGGGAGCAAAACGAGGCTTATTTTTCGAATCGGGTTATTAAACCATGGTTCTTCTTTATTGAGATGAAGGCTGATAAACACCGCTTTTTGAAAGCTGTATAGGAAAAATCCTAACAAGGAGAAAAAGAAATATGAGCTTAAACGCAAGTCAAAAAGATGCTCAAAACTCAAGGGAATATTGGAGTGTGCAATGACGATTTCGAGTAAATTTAGGATCAAAAGCCAAAGCAGTAAAGGAAAGAAGAGAGTGAGTGCATTGGACCATCGGCGCTCACCTGCACGAAGCAAAGACAGTAAGATTCGAAAGCCAAACACTAAGAATAGTCCGTTAATGGAGTATGCAAAAAAGTCTGGATACCATTCGTTGTAAGCGAAAAATCCGGCTGAAAACCAATCGCTTTCTTGCCATTCTACAGGCCAGGTAAGCTCGTACATGACTACACGCCCCACCAAAAGACCTAACATCAACAATAAGCTGCCCCACCAATTTTTTTCTAGAAAAGTTTGAAGCTGATAGCAAATCAAAAACAGGGCGATTAGCAAGAAAAAGGGCCCCCAATTGCTGCTGGAAGGAATTGTTTCTAAAGGCAAAGGGCCGGCATAAAAAATGGGGTTTTGCTCCAGATCTTTGATTGCATTTTTCCGGTTACCGTTGAGGCTAATGTCAAACTGCTGTTTCCAAAAAACTGGATTGGAAGCATTCAAATACGCATTACTGAACTCATAGGATTTCAGTAGGCAAAAACTCACACAGCAAGTGACCTCATTTTGTTGGTAGGACTGGCTGTAATAATATCCGTTATTGAGTTTGACAATGCCGTTCGCAGGAAATAAATCGTTTTTGTAGCGGCCAACTGGTAATTGATTACTGCTCCAGCCAAAAAGCACATCTTTATCGTATAAATGGTAGTTGAAGGTATTGGATTTTGGCAAGGGTTTCCCCGCTTCCATATTTTTTAATAGCAATTGTGCATAGCTTTTACTTTCTTTTTCCAGCTCGGTAAATTTTGCTTGGATTTCTGAAACAGAAAATTTTCTTTCGTGATTAGAATAAAAAACCCCAACTCCTAAGGCAAGAAATACCAAGCCTAAAAGACCAAATTTCCATGTCCGTAAAGAAGGGATAATTGAGTTCATTACAAAAAGCGATCTGGTACCAAGGTACGCAGATGTTCGCTTAAACGCAAGAAATCATGATCTGCGCGATGATCATTGCAATAGACAAAGTGTGCGTTAGTTCTGTAGGGTTCAATAAATTGCTCATAGCAGGGCAATACGTGGTTTTCCCATTGGTAGATGATTTCAGAGCGTTTGTAGCCACGGGTTTCTTGGTCGCGGTAGATGCGGCGGTCTAGTTGGGTGGCATGGTCTACATCGACAAAAATACTGAAGTCGAGTTGTGAGAACACGCTAGGGTAGTGCAGCGTAAACAAGCCTTCCACAATGATGAGGTCGCTTGGCTGGATAGTTAAAAGCACGCTCTTGCTCCCTTGCACATTGAAAAAATACTCGCGCACTTCAATTGGTTGGCCAGAAATTAGTGTTTGAAGATCGGTGCTTAATTTCTGGTCGTCTAGCGCAGTCGGGAGGTCAAAATTGACAATGCCATTGGCGTCTTTGGTTTGTTGCTCTATGGGTAAATAATAGTTGTCCATAGAGAATACAGCGGTGCTTGCATTTTGAAAAGTTTCGGATAAACGTTTGAGCAGAGTGGTTTTACCCGCACCGCTTCCTCCACAAATACCTACAACAAATGGCTTCGACATGAGGCAAAGATACAACTTGTTGGCTACTTTTTTCGTCTTGACTCCGCCTGACTTGGCGTAAAAATCATTATTTTCGGCATACCAAACTTTTAACATCCTCTCCATGAAAACACTTTTCACACTCTCCATTTTGTTCTTTAGTAGCGCTTTGTTTGCCCAAATTCAGGGCAATGGTGGTGTTCCTACCTCAACCAAATTGGTTTTAAACGATAAAGTGATCCAACCATGGGTATACACGCAGCCCGATATTCAAGCGCTCGCGGCTGAAGATGCGGTTATTGATGAACAAGGCATTGCTCCATGGCGCTTTGGTTTCAACAACTACACCAATTTAAACACCACTAACGCTGGAGCTTGGTTTGATTTACCAAATGGCGCGCGCCTGTGGTTGGCAAAAGTCAAGTGTGAGGGTGCGCTTACCGTTAATCTCACATTTGAGCATACCACTATTCCAGACGGCAATAAGTTGTTTGTTTACAATGCTGCCAAAGATTTTATTCTAGGTGCTTTCACCCAAGAACACATCTACGACGGCCAGCTCGGCACAGAACTGATCCCTGGAGAAGAAGCTATTATTGAATATTATGTTGCACCAAAAAACAATCAAGGGTATGTTCAACTTGCAACAGTGACTCATGGTTACCGTACGGCTAACGAATTCCTTGAAAAAGCATTTGGCAGCTCAGGTTCTTGCAACATGAACGTCAACTGTCCTGATGGCATGCCTTGGACACCGCAACGCAACAGCGCTGTTATGTTGGTATCAGGCAGCAGTGGCTTTTGTTCTGGCGCGCTCATTAACAACACCCAAAACGATGGCAAGCCTTATGTGCTCACCGCCAACCATTGCTATAGCAACCCAGCTACATGGGTATTTCGTTTCAATTGGCAAGCAATAGATTGTGCCAATCCAGGAGCGGCACCTACTTTTCAATCATTGAGCGGTGCTGTTTTGCGCGCGCGCCGTACTCCTTCTGACTTTTGTTTGGTAGAAATTACTGGTGGTTTGGTCAACGGTACGGTGCCGTTAGACTACAACCCATATTTCTCTGGTTGGGACAACTCTGGCAATATTCCAACATCCACTGTATGTATACACCACCCTGCGGGAGACATCAAGAAAATCTCTTTTGACGATGCCTCACCTTCCATTTCTCAAGGGATGGGCTCCACAGAAGCGAATTCTACCTGGACCATCGAATGGGACCGAAACACCACCACTGAAGGCGGTTCATCTGGATCTCCATTGTTTGACCAAAATCACCGGATCATTGGCCAGTTATGGGGCGGCGGTGCTTCTTGTCAAAACTTGACGGCCTCTGATTATTATGGACGTGTCGCTAACTCTTGGGAGCCTGCAGGAAGCAACAGCACCAACCAACTCAAGTATTGGCTAGACCCTTCAAGCTCAGGTGCAGCATTCATAGACGGCTTTGATCCAAACAACACAACTGTTGTGGCACTAGACGCAGCGCTTTCTGCAGCCCAACTCACTGCTCAGGCCTTGTGCGGAGCCAATTACTTGCCATCAGTGTCACTCATGAATGTAGGTACTACAGTACTCACTAGTGCGCAAATCAATTATCAAATCGACAATGGCGCTGTGCAGCAATACAATTGGACGGGTACACTCAACCAATGGCAAGCACAATCTATCTCATTGCCCGTCATTCAACTTGCTGCTGGCAACCACACATTTACGGCTACAGTGAGCAATCCTAACCAGACGCTCGATGAAAATGCCAGTAACAATCAATCAGTGGCAAATCTTGTCGTAACAGCTATTCCAGAAACCATTGACATCTTAAAAGTAACGCTCACCACAGATGACTACGCCAATGAAACATACGTAGAGCTGCACAATGCTTCGGGGGCTATTGTTTGGTCTGAAGGAAATGAAGCTGTATCGGGGAACTTCGGAACAGGTGTTTTTCCTGCGCCAACAGACCCAACTACTCCACTACAAAATAACACTACCTACAATTACGATATTCCACTCACTGCTTTTGAGTGCTATACTTTCGTGATTTATGATTATTACGGAGACGGTATGGGTGCATCTCAGTGGGGTGGCACCGACGGCGCCTTAACTTTAGCCGATAACAATGCCGTCACAATTTACACGTTGCCTGCAGCTGATTTTGGCGACAGCACAGGCGCTATAGTGCGCCACATAGAGAATGCAAGCCTAGACGAAGTAGCATTGAACCTGACAATCGCACCCAACCCTGCAGGTGCTGAGCTTTTTGTTAATTGGTTCAAAGATGCACAAATGCATATTCAGTTATTCGATGTTTGTGGAAAACAATTGCTGTCGCTCAAGCAAGAGGCGAGCGCCACGACACTCGATATCCAAGGGTTATGTGCCGGTACTTATCTGCTGCAGCTCACAGACGCAAGCGGTCGGGTTGTGAAGCAGAAATTCGTTAAGCAGTAAGCTGTACTTCTAGATGATTGGGCTTTACTTGCACATCCCGTTTTGTCGCAAGCGCTGCACTTATTGTGATTTTCATTTTTCTACGACATTTGAAAATTACCGCACGAGTCTAGTTCAAGCCATCGCACACGAATTGGTTTTGCGCGCCAAAGAGCTCGATATGCCCGTACAAACCATTTATTTTGGTGGCGGTACGCCGAGTATTCTGAACTTTTCGGAGTTGGATCTCATTTTCAATACAATTCATGCGCACTATCCAATTGCTCCGGATTGTGAAATCACTTTCGAGGTGAATCCCGAAGACATCAATGAAACTAATTTATTGTACTGGAAAGGACTCGGCATCAATAGACTAAGCATTGGCCTTCAGACTTTTTCTGACGACGACTTACTTTGGATGAATAGGGCTCACCACGTCAATGATGGATTAGCAGGCATACAACTTGCCCAGCAATGTGGTTTTGACAACATTAGCGTGGACCTCATCTATGGCCTTCCCGGGCAATCTTTAGCTGCTTGGGATGCAAGTTTGCAAGCAGTTTTCGAGCTTGGCGTGCAGCACCTTTCGGCCTATTGCCTGACCATTGAACCCAAAACTGCCCTCAATCATTTGGTGCGTCAAAAAAAGCTTCAGCCCGCCGATGAGGTTTTGCAGAGCGAACAGTTTTTGTGGTTGGTACAAAAAGCCAGTACGCATGGTTTTGAGCAATACGAGATTTCTAATTTTGGCTTGACTGGTTTTCATTCCAAACACAATAGTTCATATTGGAAGTTTCAGCCTTATGTGGGCATAGGCCCTTCTGCGCATTCATTTGATGGCGAAGTCAGGCGCTGGAATGTGCGCAACAACACGCAATACACCAATCAGGTTGGTAAAAATGATAAATGGTTTGAAACGGAGCACTTGAGTGCTAATGAGCGACGCAACGAACAAATATTATTGGGTTTGCGCACGATTTGGGGCTTAGGTGTAAGCACACTTGCTACCGACTGGACCCAAAAAGAAAGCGCGCAAATTGCTGAATTTGCACGCTTGAATTGGCTGACTATTTCAAATGAAAAGATAGTGCTCACAGAACAAGGCAAACTGCATGCAGATGGTATTGCAGCAGCGCTTTTTCGGGTAGACTAACAGAATTCGTCGTAGGCTGCTTGGAGGTTGGCAGCAATCATTTGCGCGCTTCCGCCTTCGATGTGGTGTCTTTCTAAAAAGTGGACCAATTTGCCATCTTTGAACAAAGCAATTGACGGTGATGACGGTGGATAAGGCAAGAAGTATTTTCTGGCTTGTGCCACCGCATCTTGATCTACACCGGCAAAAACTGTTGTTAATTTGGCTGGCGTTTTTTCGTGTTGAATGGAGAGCTTCACACCAGGGCGCATATTTCCTGCTGCACAGCCACACACAGAGTTGACAACAACCAACATAGTGTCGGTACTGTTGGCGATAGCAGCATCTACAGCTGCGGCATCGAGTAATTCTTCAAACCCTACTTTAGTAAGGTCTTCTTTCATGGGTTGAACGAGTTCTGCTGGATACATATCAATAGTTTTTTACAAAATTAGCGAAGTCTTTCAGACACCGTGTCATTTAGGCGTCATTTCTCGAGATAGTCTTTCAAAACCTGAGGTCTGCAGACCTTTTTAGTCTTTCGTTGAGCAACGATACCAAATGCCTTTTGAAATGCTTTGTTTTGATCTCTTTTTTGTTGAAGTAGCTTGGCAAAATCCATGGCTACCACGTGTTGTGAGCTTTGTTGGACAATAGCCAAACAGAGGTAGTCGGCATAAAATGCTTGATTGGGTTTGCGTGCAAAAGTAAATTGTCTGTTTTTGAAAAATGGCTTTAAGTGTTGTAAATGGGTATCGTAGCGGCACAGGTAAAGCGTTTTTTTGCGCTCAAAATCAGCTTCTAACGCGAGCTCGTAGTCTTTGTAGCCCTGCAAAAGTTGTCTGTAGTTTTGCTGAATGGCTGCGTTTATTTTGCGTTCGCGGTATGCATAGGCGAGGTGTGCTTTTAAAATTGGCTCGGCTTTTTTGTCGGCTGCAGCCCAGAGATAAAGTTGAGATAAATCTTCAAATGCCCGCACCTTGACCACTGAGTCCGGCACGTAAGAAATCCCAATTGGTATGCTCGCAAAATAGGGTTCGTGATGCGCAAAGTGCAAATTTTTCAAATGGCGCTGTTCCGACAAGCCATCGATCAAAATGAGGTCAAAGCCGGGGTCCCAGGGATTGCTTTGAATCGCTTTGCGAATGGCTCCTGCGCTTAGCTCGAGGATGGTGAGTTTGAGGTGCTTGCGCTTGGCTATTTTCTCAAAGATGTGTTTTTGCGCAGCACTCATGAAGTTCTGAGCAAGCGTCAATTCTTGATGGGTCTCGGGTTGTGCATTTTCAAGCGCACAGCCATCGAGAAGTAAAATCAGTAGGAGTGATAAATAGCTACGCACCAGTCAGTTTTTTGATGTCGTTGAGTTTGAGTAGGGCTTCTACGGGAGTGAGTGAATTGATGTCCGTAGAGACGAGTTCGTCGTGAATTTGCTGCAAAACAGGATCGTTGAGTGCAAAGAAACTAAGTTGTACGTCTTGCGCAATCGCTTGCACCGCGGGCTTACTAGCCTTGGCTTTTGTTCCGCTACCCACATTGGCATGGCTCGCCTCGAGGTCTTTGAGTACGTTTTCGGCGCGCTTGACGACTTGTGCGGGCATGCCTGCAAGCTTGGCTACGTGTATTCCGAAAGAGTGTGCAGAGCCGCCGGCCACTAATTTGCGCAAAAACAGCACTTGCGCACCCAATTCTTTGACGCTGACATTGAAATTATGAATGCGCTCAAAGCGCTTTGCCATTTCATTGAGTTCGTGGTAGTGCGTGGCAAAGAGTGTTTTGGCTTTGGCTTTCGGGTTTTCGTGTAAGAATTCTGCAATAGCCCAGGCTATCGAGATGCCGTCATAAGTGCTGGTACCACGGCCAATTTCGTCGAGTAAAATGAGGCTGCGTTCAGAAATATTATTGAGAATGCTGGCTGTTTCGTTCATTTCTACCATAAAAGTAGATTCTCCTGAAGAGATGTTGTCTGAAGCGCCTACACGAGTAAATATTTTGTCTACCAAACCGATGTTGGCCGCACTGGCAGGCACAAAAGAACCGATTTGCGCCATGAGTACAATGAGCGCAGTTTGACGCAAAATGGCACTTTTACCGCTCATGTTGGGCCCGGTGATCATGATGATTTGCTGGCTGTTGTTGTCCAAGAAAATATCGTTGGCAATATAGCTTTCGCCTATTGGCAAACGTTGCTCGATGACCGGATGCCTCCCTTCTTTGATGTCGAGTTCAAAGCCATCAGTGAGGGTGGGCAAGCAGTAATTTTGAGCGCAGGCAACTTTGGCAAAGGAGAAAAGGCAATCGAGTTGGGCGAGGAGCTGCGCATTTTTTTGAATTGGCCCAATGAAGTCGGCCATGGCAAAAATGAGCTCTTGGTAGATTTGTTGTTCTATTTTGAGTATTTTCTCTTCTGCGCCGAGTATTTTTTGTTCGTATTCTTTGAGTTCTTCGGTGATGTAGCGTTCGGCCGAGACCAACGTTTGTTTGCGGATCCAGGTCTCTGGAACTTTGTCTTTGTGGGTGTTGCGCACTTCTATGTAATATCCAAAGACGTTATTGAAGGCAATCTTGAGGCTAGATATACCAGTTGCTTGGCTTTCTCTTTGCTGAATTTGTTCTAGGAAATCTTTGCCGTTGGTAGAGATCGCGCGCAGCTCGTCGAGTTGTTCATCTCGCCCTTCTTTGATTACAGGCCCTTTGCCGATTTGCACGGCGGGTTCTGAGGCGAGGTTGGTTTCAATGAGGTTAATGAGTGCCTGACAAGCGTCTAGGTTAGCGAGGAGCGCTTGCAAGCTTTTGTTCTGAATAGGTTGCAGCAAGCCGTGAATAGGGTCGATTTGTTGGAGCGTGCGCTTGAGGTGTTGTACTTCTCTCGGATTGATTTTCCCGACGGCAACTTTTGAAATGAGCCGCTCGAGGTCGCCCATTTCGCGCAAGCGGTCGTCGAGTTCATCGTGGAGTGCTTGCTCTTGCTTAAGGGCAGCAACAACCTGATGCCTTTCTTCTATGGGCTTGCGGTCTTTGAGCGGCAAAACCAACCAGCGCTTGAGCAAGCGACCGCCCATTGGGGTTTTGGTTTTGTCTAAGACTTGCGAAAGCGTAATGGCGTTATCGTGCGGAGAATGAATGAGTTCGAGGTTGCGAACGGTAAAGCGGTCGAGCCACATATAGCGATCGGGGGCAATGCGCGAGATACCGGTGATGTGGCCGAGTTGTTGTTGTTGGTTTTCAGAAAGGTAATGAAATACGGCACCAGCGGCAATAATGGCTAAGTCTTGGTTTTCTAGGCCAAATCCTTTGAGTGATTTGGTACCAAAATGCTTGTTAAGCTGTTCATTGGCGAAATCTGAGCCAAAGACCCAGTCTTCTAACTTGAAGTGAAAGGCGTCATTGCCAAACAACTCGTGAACGGCACTTGTTTTGCTTTTTTGATAAATGACTTCGCTTGGTCTGAAGCCACTAATGAGTTTGTCAATGTAGTTGGCTGTGCCTTGCGCCACGAGAAATTCGCCTGTTGAAATATCGAGAAACGCTGCACCAACTTCGGTTTTGTCGAGGTGGAGCGCACACAAAAAGTTGTTGCTGCGCTGGTCCAAAACTTGGTCGTTGAAGGCCAAACCGGGTGTAACGAGTTCGGTAACGCCGCGCTTCACGATGGTTTTGGTCATTTTCGGATCTTCGAGCTGATCGCAAATAGCCACGCGTTGCCCTGCGCGCACCAGCTTGGGCAAGTAGGTTTCTAAAGAGTGGTGCGGAAAGCCGGCGAGTTCCATGTCGGCAGCGGCCCCATTCTTTCTTTTGGTGAGGATAATGCCTAGGATGCGGCTGGCTTTGACGGCATCTTCGCCGAAGGTTTCGTAGAAATCGCCGACCCTAAATAACAACATGGCATCAGGATGGCGCGCCTTGATTTGATTGTATTGCTTCATCAAGGGCGTTTCGGACGTTTTTTCTGCGATTTGCTTAGACACTGTTTCTTTTTAGATGAGTAAAGATAGGCCTTTTTAGCCCTGCACTTCGGGCTATTTTTCCACAATTTTGCAGTATTTTTGAGCCATAGATGTCAGCAAGCCACACCAAAAAATTAAAGTTATGGGAGCTCAATCGGCTCAGCGAAGCCGCTTTTGCCAAGCAAAAGAAGTTTCCATTGGTCTTGGTCCTCGATAGCATCCGCTCGCTCAACAACATCGGCTCTTTTTTTAGAACTGCCGATGCGTTTAACGTAGAAGAAATCTATCTATGCGGCATCACCGCCCAACCGCCGCACCGCGACATCCACAAAACGGCTTTAGGCGCTACGGACACCGTGCGTTGGCAGCACCGCACAAGTTTAGCTGCGGCGCTAGCCGAACTCAAAGAGAAGGGTTATGCCATTTGTGTGGTAGAGCAAGCGGTTCAAACAACTTTATTACAAAACATTGATCAACTGAGTGCGCCAGGCTTTGCATTGGTTTTTGGCAATGAAGTAGATGGCGTAGATCAGGCTGCGCTAGACACCGCAGACCACATCATCGAAATTCCGCAGTTTGGCACCAAGCATAGCCTCAATGTAAGTGTTTGCGCAGGCATTGTGCTTTGGGAATTCACTAAAAAGTATATTTAGAAATAAAATTGATTCCGCAAAATTATTGCGAAGTAATTTTAAGACAAGCGGATCCATAACAAATCGTTCTCCTTGCTCACAACCAATAACTGATTTTTGGTCAGCGTTTTTAGCGAGGTATCCCAAAGTTTATTCGAGATGTCAAAGTGTCCACGGAGTTCGCTCAATAAAAGTTGTTTTTCTTGTTGCATTTTTTCGAAAATTGCTGTTTCGGTCTCATTGAGCGTAACTTTTGGCGCCTGCACTTCAGGTCGCATTTGCGGGAAGAAAAGCACTTCTTGAATGGAGGCGTTGTTGGTGAGGTACATGATGAGGCGGTCCATGCCGATGCCCAAACCACTGGTTGGCGGCATGCCGTATTCGAGCGCGCGCAAGAAGTCTTGGTCAATGAACATGGCTTCGTCGTCTCCGCGTTCTTGTAGCTTGAGTTGTTCTTCAAAGCGCTCGCGTTGGTCAATTGGGTCATTGAGCTCAGAGTAAGCATTCGCTACTTCTTTGCCGCAAACCATGAGTTCAAAACGCTCGGTAAGACTTGGGTCGTCGCGGTGAACTTTACAAAGTGGCGACATCTCTTTGGGGTAGTCCGTAATGAAGGTTGGTTGGATGTAATTGCCTTCGCACTTTTCGCCGAACATTTCGTCGATGAGCTTACCAGTGCCCATGGTTTCATCTACTTCGATGCCCATGGCGCGTGCTGCGCTGCGGAGTTCGTCTTCGGTTTTGCCTGCAATATCAAAGCCCGTGAAGTCGATGATCGCCTGGCGCATGGTGACGCGTTTGTAAGGCGCTTTGAAATCGATGGTGTGTTCGCCAAACTGAGCAATTGTGGAACCGTTCACCGCTAAAGCGCAGTATTCTAATAATTGTTCGGTAAAGTCCATCATCCAGTTGTAGTCTTTGTAGGCTACGTAGATTTCCATGGCTGTAAACTCAGGGTTGTGGGTGCGGTCCATGCCTTCGTTGCGGAAGTTTTTGGAGAATTCATACACGCCGTCGAAGCCCCCGACGATCAGTCTTTTGAGGTAAAGTTCGTTGGCAATGCGCATGTATAGCGGGATGTCAAGCGCATTGTGGTGGGTAATAAACGGCCTTGCAGCAGCGCCGCCTGGAATGGCCTGCAAAACAGGCGTTTCAACTTCCATATAGCCAGCACGGTTGAAAAACTCGCGCATAGCGTTGAATAATTTGGTTCTTTTGATAAAGACTTCTTTCACTTGGCGGTTCACCACGAGGTCAACATAGCGTTGACGGTAGCGCAACTCAGGGTCTGTGAAAGCGTCGTGTACAACCCCTGCTGCGTCTGTTTTTGGCAAAGGCAAAGGGCGCAAAGACTTGCTGAGCAGCATGAATTCTGTGACGTGAACAGAAATTTCACCTACTTGGGTCTTGAAGACGTGGCCTTTGATGCCGATGAAGTCGCCGAGGTCGAGGAGTTTTTTGAATACTTCGTTGTAAAGCGTTTTGTCTTCGCCAGGGCAGAGTTCGTCTCGATTAAAATACACTTGGATACGCCCCGATACATCTTGAATTTCTGCAAAGGAAGCCTTGCCCATGATGCGCTGCGAAAGCATGCGACCAGCCAAACAAACCTCTTTACCGTCCTCAAAGTCGGTTTTGATAGCTGCAGCGAAAGCATCTACAGGGTAGAGTGCCGCCGGATAAGGATCAATACCGAGATCGCGCAATTTTTGCAAGGATTCGCGACGTAGGATTTCTTGTTCGGAAAGTTCTGGATGGCTCATTTGTATACAATTGGGGCTACAAAGATAGCGCTAAAAAAAATTCTAGGCTTTGTTTGCAACGTATGTGTGGTTTTTTCGTTAGAGGATTATGCAGTTTTGGTGGCGCCTTTTTAAACGTACGGTTTTGATTTTATTGGTCTTCATGGCCACCACCTCTTTGGTACTCTATATTTTTGAAGACCGCATCATCAAAAAAGTAGTCTCGCAAGTCAATACTTATCTGAAGGTACCCGTTCAGGTCGAGCAAATCAACCTACATTTTTGGCGTACTTTCCCTCACTTGAGCGTGGCATTTGACCACGTACTGATCGCAGACCCTCTTTCATCCAAAGACACGCTTTTGCAAGCCCAACAAATCAGTTTGCGCTTCAATCCATTTGATTTATGGAATGGCAAGTACCAAATTGAACAAATCACAAGCTTCAATGGGCAGCTCAATTTGAAAACCGATGCAAAAGGCCAAACCAATTACGACATATTTAAAGACACCTCCTCGAGCAGCTCAACCTTCAATTTAGAACTTGAAACCATTTTATTAGAGCAATTTAAAATGGCGTATCGCGATCAAAAGAGTGCGCAAACTTATAACACCACGATTCATACCGCCTCTATATCCGGAAAATTCTCATCGCAAAAAACCACTTTGAAAGCCGCAGGTGACGTCTGGATAAACCGAATTAAAAAAGGACAGGTAATGTTGCTCAAGAACGAGCCATTGGTTTTTGACCTCGCCCTCTTAGTAGACCAAACCCAAAACCTGATCAAGTTACCGCAAGCACAGATTAAAATCGCCAATTTACCGTTTTTGATTGATGCCGAGTTCGGACCCCTCCAAAGCAGCTTAGATATCCGTAGCCAAAACTTAGCGCTGGTTAAACTTGTTCGGACCTTACAACCTCAATCTTTAGCAGCACTTAAGCGTGTCAAAGCCAAAGGCAAGGTAGATTTTCAATTACATTATCAATCAAATGCAGCTCAGAAAGCGCCAGAAGTCAGGGCTTATTTCAGCATCAAAGATGGTCAACTTACAGAACCACAATTTGGCACGCAAATTCAAAATTTACAGTGTTTAGGAACCTATTCTAATTTACCCATTGATGCGCTTCAAATTGAAAAGTTTTCCTTCACGAGCAGCGGAGCACGATTTGCGGGCCAGTTTCAATTGAAGGATTTTTTATTTCCCAAATTAGCACTAAGTGCCAATGGCAATATTCCTTTGGGATTGGTTCAGGCGCTTTACCCTGTTTCGATTGTGGAACAAATGCAAGGTGTTGCAAAAGTTCGGATTCAGGCACAATTAGCTCAGGATCAACAACAGCATTGGAAAACACAAACTTTGAAAGGTCAGGTTGGCATTCAAGCACAACACCTTCAACTCACTGACCTTAAAAAGCGTTTTCAGGGCGTAGTTGCCGATATCGCATTTGACGAGCAAGACCTCCGTATCGACCAATTCAAAGCCACTATTGGCGCTACAGACCTCGACGTACAATTACGTGTCCCCGCTTATTCAGCTCAGGTTAATTCGTCTAAACCACTACTAATCAGTGGCCGTTTAATTGCAAAAACACTTCATTTTTCAGATTTTGAAACCAAGTCGACGAGTCAAAAACGCACTTGGATTTTACCCAAAAACATCTCGCTTTCTTTGCCGTGTCAAACGGATCATTTTACTTATGAAGGTAAGGATTTCAGTCAGTTGAATGGCACCGTTTCTTTGAGTCCTAATCAACTTGATATCAGTCATTTGCACTTCAAACACGCAAATGGCTCTTGGAACGGACAACTCAAATTAAAGGAGTATGCGCCATCAATGTTTGATATAGAAACAAATGGCGCAGCAAAAAAAGTAGCGTTGGGGGAGTTGTTCAAGGAGTGGCAAAATTTTGACCAAACGATATTGACTGATGAACAACTATCAGGGAACGGGAACTTTGAATTTGATGTGAGTACCAACTACGATTTAATGAAAGGACTCGACGAAGCGAGTTTAAAAGCGCGTGTACATAGTATCATAGATAACGGCCGCCTTTTACATGCGCCCATTTTACAAGATTTGGCCAACACGCTCACCATCGGAAAAGGCAGGGCAATTCTTGGGGCTAAGAACCAAGCAGCGCTGCAACAAAAGCTCAAAGATGTGCGATTTGAGCGGCTAGAAAACACATTTAACATCTCTGAGCGCTTGCTCAGTTTTGAAAAGATGCACATTGCCTCTTCGGCACTCGACCTCGATTTGGTAGGTAGCCATAGTTTTGAACACCAAATTGATTATGCTGTTGGCCTGCGCCTGCGAGACCTTTTAGTTCAAGAAACACAAACAGAATTTGGTGAAATTTTAGACGACGGCACTGGTCTTCATTTGTTTGTCCGCATCAGTGGATCGCTCGATGACCCCAAAGTGAGTTGGGATAAACAAGGTAAAAAAGAAGCTGCGCAACAACAGTTTCAACGCAGTCAGCAAGAGTCAAAAGAAATGCTCAAAGCCACTTTTGGATTGTATAAAGACGACCCTAGCGTACTGAAAGATCAAGAAAAGACGACCCCTCACGAAACTATTAAAGTCAAGTTCAAAACCAATGAAGATCCCGTCAAAGCACCCACTGCACCTCAAGCTGCGCCGCCCAAAAACGGAAAATTGCAGCAGAAACTAGAAAAATGGAAAGAGGAGCAAGGTCAGGCGAGTGAGGCCATCAAAATCAAAGGAAAGCCTTAATTGCCTTTTGCTAAAATGCTTGTAGTGGAGTAACCATTCACTATTGGAATAGTTTGAACGCTGCCACCATATGTTTGAACGAATGCCGAACCGACAATATAGTCTTTGGCTTCAGGATTGGTTTGCTCTGTGTTATAGTCTGCTCCTTTCAAAAGCACATCTGGCTTTAAGAATTCGATGAGTTCGAGCGGCGTTTGTTGCTCAAAAAGCACTACAGCGTCTACGCAACTCAATGATGCCAAAACCATTGCTCTAGCATCTTGTGCGTTGATGGGCCGATTGGGTGCTTTTTCAAGTAAGCGAACAGAAGCGTCGGTATTGATGCCCACAATAAGGCGCTTGGCGCTGTCTGCGGCTTGTGCTAAATAACTTACATGACCCAAATGCAAAATATCAAAACAGCCGTTGGTGAAGGCCACTTTATGACCTTGGAGCGACCAAATACCTCGGAGTCTGAGGGCGTCTTCCCAGCTTAGGATTTTGTGTTGAATATTATGCAGGCGCATGCTCGTGTAAATTTACGAGAGCAAGTTAGTCTGTTCGTTCGGAAAAACCAAAGAAGGCTTGAAGGTTTTGGCTTCTTCGAAGTCTAGCATGGCATACCCAATAATAATAATGATGTCGTTGATGGCTACCTTGCGCGCTGCAGGGCCATTGAGGCAAATCATGCCAGTTTGGCGCTCGCCTTTGATGACGTAAGTCTCGAAGCGCTCACCGTTGTTGATATTGACAATCTGAACGCGCTCGCCCTCGATGAGGTTTGCGGCATCCATGAGGTCTTCATCTATGGTGATGCTACCGATATAGTTGAGGTCTGCTTGTGTAACGCGGACCCGATGAATTTTTGATTTGAGGACGTTGATGTACATAACTTATAGCGCCTAGTAGCGCGGCAAAATTACATCAAAGAACCGATTCACACAACATATTATCGATCAGCCTCACCTCTCCGCAAAAAGCAGCTACGCAACAAACTTGAATTTGCTGCCATTCTGTGCAGTTTTCTAGGGTAAGCGGATCTACGATTTCGAGGTAATCTATCTCTAAACCAGCTTGTTCAATGATAATTCGAGCGGCTTGTTTGACGTTTTCAAAGGTGTCTTTCCCTATGTTATTTTTGACCAATGTAATGGCCCTTGAAATAGAAACGGCGCTTTGGCGCTGTTCTTGGGTCAATCTCATGTTTCGACTGCTCATCGCCAAACCGTCGCTTTCGCGGATGGTTGCACAGCCAATGATATCAATTCCGAAGCCATAATGCTGATTCAGCAAACGGATTATAGCGAGCTGTTGGAAATCTTTTTGGCCAAAATAAGCCTTATCTGGCTGAACCAAAGCAAATAAATGATGCACAACATGCACCACTCCTTCAAAATGACCGGGCCTATGCGCACCCTCTAAAAGCCGCCCAATTTTACCAAGTGGCATGGGCTCAAATGGCAGATCTGCAGGGTATATTTCACTTTCGTTGGGCGCAAAAATAACGAGATTGCTAAGGTGCTGTAACAAGGCAAGATCTGCCGATAGCATTCTTGGATAAGCTTGTAAATCAGTATGTTGATTGAATTGTTTTGGGTTAACAAAAATGGAAACAACCACGATGTCGTTCTCCTGACAAGCTCTTTCTACCAAAGATAAATGACCTTGGTGTAAAGCACCCATTGTGGGCACAAAACCAATTTGATTTTGCATTGCACGTTGTTGCTCGCGCCAAATTAATATTTCTTGCCTGGTAACAAAGGTCTGCATGGCTTCGTCTTTTCTACAGTTTGAATCGGACAAAGCTATTGCTTTTTAGGTTAGTTCAGGTTTATTTCGTAATTTTGCTGCATACTTATATAAATGGAAAAGAAGAAAATCCTATTTATTTCTCAAGAAATCTTTCCTTTTTTACCCAAATCTGAAATTTCTGGAAGCGCACGTCGCATTTCTCAAGCAGTTCAAGATGCTGGTAAAGAAATCCGTGTTTTTACACCTCGTTTTGGTGCTATCAATGAAAGACGTCACCAACTCCACGAGGTTATTCGTTTATCGGGCCTCAACATCTCTATCGACGACCAAGATCACCCGCTCATTATCAAAGTTGCCTCTATTTCAGCAGCCAGAATGCAGGTGTATTTCATAGACAACGACGACTACTTCAGACGCAAAACCTGCTTACAAGAAGAAGACGGCACATTCCACCCAGACAACGACGAGCGCGCTATGTTCTTCTGTCGTGGCGTATTGGAAACCGTTAAAAAATTGGGTTGGCAGCCAGATGTCATTCATTGCCACGGTTGGCTCACCGGTATTATGGCCTTGTACATCAAATACATATTCAGCAAAGACCCACACTTCAAAGAAACAAAGGTCGTATATAGCCTTTACAACGATACCTTTGACCAACCTTGGGACCCACGTTTTGCTGAAAAACTCGCTTTTGACGGTTTCCCGCAAGACCTCACCGACGCGCTCAAAGACACCAGCTGTGACAACCTCACTAAAGTTATTTTGGCACATTGCGACGGCGTCAACATCGCCAGCGAAGCGCTAGACGCCAATTTACAGGCGCTCTATGACGAAGCCAACATTCTCAAACTACCTTATTTTGCCGAAGAGCATCAGGGTAAAGAATTGGCTGCTTTCTTTGACAAAGTAATTGACGCTAACGTCTTAGCCTAAGCTCATGAAAACCTTAAGCGCACTTCTGCTCATGCTGTTGGTTGCCGCGGCATGCACCAAAAAAGACTCCGGTTTAGGTAAAGAAATTATCGATCCAGATGCCATCCTAAACGGCATCACAACCGATACTTTTGAACTCATTACCTATTCCATCTTAGAAGACTCCACCGAAACCAAAAATGCGTCTAACGTATTGTTGGGTTCTTACGTAGATCCCAAGTTCGGTAAGGTAGAAGCTTCTGTATACACCGAATTGCGTTTACCGGGCCTTAATCCTAATTTTGGCGATGCCTCTCTTATTGTTGTCGACTCATTTGTTTTGGCGATGGAGTACGTAGGTTACTATGGTGACCTGAGTCCGCAAACTTTTGAGGTGTATCAGCTCACCGATTCTTTGCAAAATGCATCAACAGCCAAGTACTACCAATTTTCTACCTTGAATACCGGCAGCACCAATTGGGTAGCAGCTGGTCAGGGTACCATTACCCCCGATCCAATCAACGATGCAGTTGTTGCGGGCGCTCAAGTTGATCCACAATTGCGCATACACCTCGACACCAACCGCGCTTGGGATTTTATCAATCAGTCCACCGCAAATCCAGCTACTTTTGCTACCAACGCCGCCTTCCAAGATTATTTTAAAGGCCTCAAAATTGCAGTCAACAATCCGAATCAAAATACAGGACAGGGAGCTATCCTTTATCTAGACCTCAACAACAATCCGGCTTCCAAAATGACCATCTATTTCAGATTGGATGGCGTCAAGAAAACCTACGACTTCACCATCAACTCTAATTGTGCCGACTTCACGCACCTAGACCACGAGCAAGCCAACACGCCAGTAGCAGCTATACTTGCCGATTCTACTTTGGGTCAAAAAGCATTTTACGCGCAAGCCAATAAAGTGCGCGCCATGGTCAAAATCCCTGGCCTTGACCAACTCCCAGACAACATCATCATTCACCGTGCCGACCTCAGTTTGCCTGTTCAGTTCCAAACAGGTTACCGCTACAAACCGGGCTCTCGCATTACGGCTGCCAGCAAATTAGCGTCTACCGATGTATTTTATACCTCTCTCGGTATTGCGGGGCTCTATTCTGACACCAAAAAGCAATACAATTTAGATATCCGAGCCTACCTCCAATCTTTGGTCAATGGCAAACTAGAAAACAACGGCATTGTTGTTTCGCCCCTCTTTTTCAGGAATTCTGCCGAGCGCATTGTCTTCAATGGCATAGAAACCAATAACAAGAAAAAACCCAAACTCGTCGTTACTTATACAACTTATTAATTATGTGTGGAATCGTTGCTTACATAGGCAAAAATGAAGCCTATCCGGTCGTTATCAAAGGACTCAAAAGATTAGAATACCGAGGCTACGACAGCTCTGGGATTGCCCTGCATCAAAATGGTGCACTCAATGTATACAAGAGAGTTGGAAAGGTAAGCAATTTAGAAGATTTTGCTGCCAACCAAGACCGCAGCGGCCACGCAGCAATTGGCCACACCCGTTGGGCGACCCACGGCGAACCTTCCGATGTAAACTCCCACCCGCATTCCTCAATGGATGGTAAAATTGCCCTCATCCACAACGGCATCATTGAGAATTACGACGTTCTCAAACAAGAATTGATCAAAAATGGCTACGTCTTCAAAAGTGCAACCGATACAGAAGTTGTTGTACATTTAGTAGATTATATCCAAAAGAAAGAAAACGTTTGGTTTGGCGAGGCTTTGCGCTTGGCACTCAACCACGTTGTTGGCGCATACGCCATTGTAGCGATGTCTTCTGACTACCCGAATCGTTTGGTGGCAGCACGCAAGAGCAGCCCGCTCGTCGTTGGTATAGGCAGCGATGGCGCTTATTATTGTGCTTCTGACGCTACTCCAATTGTGGAGTACACCAAAAAAGTAGTTTACCTAAACGACGAAGAAGTTGCTGTAATTGACCTCGAAGAAGGCCTCAAACTCTACGACATCGCCGACCAACAAAAAACACCATTCTTCCAAGAGCTTGAGCTTGAACTTGAGGCTTTAGAGAAAGGTGGATACGAGCACTTTATGCTCAAAGAAATCCATGAACAACCTCGTTCTATTCACGACTGCTTCCGCGGCCGTCTGAACTCTGAAGAGGCATGGGTTGCCCTTGGGGGCATCCGCGAGTACGAGCAAAAAATGATTTCAGCCAAGCGCCTCATTATTGTGGCCTGCGGTACCTCTTGGCACGCTGGTTTAGTAGGTGAGTACCTCATCGAGGAACTTGCACGCATCAATGTAGAGGTTGAATATGCCAGTGAATTCCGTTACCGCAATCCAATTATCAAACCTAAAGATGTCGTCATAGCTATTTCTCAATCAGGCGAAACTGCTGATACGCTTGCTGCGCTCGAATTAGCCAAATCAAAAGGCGCAACAATTTTAGGTATCTGCAATGTCGTGGGTTCATCTATATCCCGCATTACCGATGCTGGCTCCTATACCCATGCCGGCCCAGAAATTGGTGTTGCTTCTACCAAAGCCTTTACCGCTCAGGTTACTGTTCTTACCCTCATGGCGCTGTCTTTAGCACATAAAAAAGGTACCATCTCAGAGTCTAAATTCCGCCAGTTATTGGCCGAACTCGAAGCAATTCCAGCAAAAGTAAAACGCGTTCTCGAAATAGATTCAGAAATCGAAAAAATCGCAGCCATTTACAAAGATGCCGCTAACGCACTTTACCTCGGACGCGGAAGCTCCTTCCCTGTTGCCTTGGAAGGTGCACTAAAGCTCAAAGAAATTTCTTACATCCACGCCGAAGGATATCCTGCTGCAGAAATGAAGCATGGCCCAATCGCCCTCATTGATGAAAACATGCCGATTTTTGTGATTGCCACCCAAGGCAATTCCTATGAAAAGGTTGTTTCAAACATCCAAGAGGTCAAGGCCCGCAAAGGAAAAGTCATTGCAATTGTGACAGAAGGCGACGAGCAAGTCCGCAGTATGGCAGATCACGTGATTGAGATACCTGAAGTAGACGAATTCTTGGTCCCACTTCTAGCCACCATTCCACTCCAATTGCTCTCTTACCACATCGCTGTCATGCGCGGCTGCAACGTAGACCAACCTCGTAACTTAGCGAAGTCGGTGACGGTGGAGTAGAGCTTTTTTCAGCTTACCTTATTCAAACGAGATTTTGTTCATGAACAAAACAAAGCGCTTGCGCTTGACTTCTTCGTCTGTTTTGTTCTTGATTACTTGACTACCATAAGACAAAAAGTAGTTGTCGTACCAATATATGACATCGCTGTAGCTCGCACGAATTTTGTCGTTTTCGTTGGTAGTATTGATCGGATTTGATGTCTTTTCACTCAGTACCTCCCCACTAAAAGAAAAAGATTTAGAGTAGATGTTTCTGCCATCGGCATACACGAGCTTGATGCTGTTTTGCTCGCGGCCTGCAATACGGATAAACTGTTTGGCACGCATGGGCTTGTACCACAAGTACATTTTAAACACTTGGCTCCAGAGCATTTCACCTTGGCTATTGAATTTTGCAACGAGTGCATGGGTATATTGGTAGCCATCAAAAACCTGAACTGTAGTGGTTGTTGGTTTCCCGTTGACGTAAGTTGTGCGGGTTTCTGTACGATACGTTGGGTAATAAGCCTCAGCGATGATTAAAAAATCGTTGTCTACTTGGACGAGGTCATGCATCATGATCAATTGATTGGTTTCGAGTTCTTTTCCTCGATTGGCCGCGCGTTCTTTCTTCTTCTCGACGCGTTGCTGGGTTCTTTGAGGTAAATAAGAAGTGTAGTTCGGAATATCAAGAAAGTTATAGGTGGAAATGTTGTCTACCACGCCATTTACAGAGGTTGCAAAATAAATACCATTACTGGCACCATTCACATAACTGCTATAAGTACCCGCAATGGCAATTTCATCGTTGGATACGCCTCCTACGGTAATGGTTTTGATCACCTTCTCAGTTCCTTCATTGATTTTTTGATGTGTCGAAATTTGGCCATCTAAATCAATGGTTTGCAAGTATGCACTTGATGAGAAAATAGATTTGTAGGCACGAATGGAAAGGTAAAACAGGTTTTTTTCATCGATGTATTCTACATTTATTGGAAAGGTGCGTTTCGTCTTGAATCCTTCGACAATAATTGGCGTCGCCTGCACGGTTTCTTTGTCTAAGTCAAAAAATAAAAGATAAGATTTAGTTTTGGTAACGCCAATGGCAACAGCTCTTTGATTGACAACATAAAAGGAATGCAAGGAATTGAAACCAACCAAATCTTCGGACGGTATATTGTAGTTGCGGGTGCTTTTTTCTGCTGCATCATATTCATGAATAACAAAAGGCATTTTGCGTGCATAGCTCAGGTGATACACTTTTTGCTCTCCTTGAAAAGAACTGTAAAAGTGATTTCTCTTGTCGACAATTTCTGCATTCTCGCCGATTAAAACCATATTGGTGTCGTATAGATCGTGATGCATATAGAGGTCGCCTCTTCGCCCATCTTGGTAGCTGAAACTCTTGAGAACAAAGCCATTTTCACCAAAAGTGAAGAAATCTTCATCGAAATGGCCGTCGTTGATGTCAATTTCTACACGATTTTCGGTGGTTTTGAGTTCTTGGGCTTGAACTGAAAAAAGTGATATCGTAAAAAGGAAGGCGAGTAGTGCTTTCATGTAAAATATTTGAACGAAGGTAGGGATTTCCAACCTTTTCCGCGCTCATTTGTTAACTTTGTTCATGCAAGAAAAGAAAGGCATTGCCATACTTGGCTCTACGGGTTCTATTGGTACGCAGGCACTCGAGGTGTTGGCGGCTTACCCAGACTACTTTGATTTACAGGTTTTAACCGCAGGTAAAAATGCCGATTTGCTCATTGAGCAGGCTTTGAAGTTTCAGCCCAATGCTGTTGTGATTACCGATGAAAGCCAATATCAAAAGGTGAAAGAGGCCCTTTGGTCTGCGGATATTCATGTGTATGCTGGCCAAGATGCTTTGTGCCAAGTCGTGGAGTCCAATGAAGTGCATACTGTCCTCACGGCATTGGTGGGCTACGCAGGCCTTAAACCGACTATTCATGCTATTGAAGCAGGCAAAACAATTGCACTTGCCAACAAAGAAACCTTGGTGGTAGCTGGCGAGCTGATCACCAAATTAGCGCGAGAAAAAGCAGTCAATATTTATCCGGTAGATTCTGAGCATTCTGCCATTTTTCAGTGTTTGGTGGGCGAGTTCCACAATCCAATAGAAAAGATTTACCTCACCGCATCGGGCGGCCCGTTTAGGGGTTTTACGCTCGAACAACTTCAAAAAGTGAGCCTCGAGCAAGCACTCAAGCATCCGAACTGGAGCATGGGTGCCAAAATCACCATAGACTCTGCTAGCCTCATGAACAAAGGCTTAGAAGTCATTGAAGCCAAGTGGCTCTTTGGGTTGCAGCCCGAGCAAATAGATGTCATTGTGCATCCGCAATCCATTGTGCATAGTTTGGTGCAGTTCGAAGACGGCAGCATGAAAGCACAAATGGGCCTGCCCGACATGAAGCTTCCGATTCAGTTTGCACTCACATACCCAGCTCGGTTCAAAACCGATTTCCCGAGATTCAATTTCATGGATTATCCGCAGCTCACTTTTGAGCAGCCTGATCGCAAAGTATTCAAAAACTTGGACTTAGCGTATCATGCTATGGCGGCCCAAGGAACCGCAGCGTGTGCACTCAACGCGGCCAATGAAGAGGCTGTAGCCGCTTACCTAGATCGTAAAATCTCTTTTTTGGAAATAGGTCAACTCAACGAGTATTGTATGCAAAATGTTGCCAATATCTTGGATCCTCAATACGAGGATTACGTGGCAATCGACGCAAAGGCTAGGGCTTTTGTACAAGCGCAATTCAAGAAATAAACCGCTCGGTTAAAAATAGGCCCGCAACTCCATTCCGCCCGTATGTACGGCAGGCTGCCCCTGCATGAGCCGGCCACTATAATTGAGACTGAGCTGTAAATTTTTGCCAAGAATTTTCTGATAGCTCAGGTTCCAGGTCCAATTGGTACCTGGTCGTAAGCCTTCAAGCATTTCGTATCCGACTGCTGACATTGCGGTGCCGTTGAAATCGAAATAGACATATTTTAAAGCACCATTGATGCTGCCTTTTTCACTGCGGTTGATTTTCCAGGTGGTTTCGAGTGACTTTGACTTCGCACTTTGCCCTCCATACAACGCACTGTTATTTTTTTGACCCATACTCCCTGAAAAACTCAAGCGCAGTAAGGAGCCTTCTTGGTAGATGAGCTGCGCTTTGAGTTCTTGTTGTGTAATCTGAAAATTGCGACCGCTGGTGTAGTCTGCCAGCGCGGCGTTTTGCGCTTGCAAGAGGGTCGTTTCGAGCGCAAATTTTGTATTGATGTTGAGGCGCAAGTTGAGTTGGTGTTTGGTTTGGCTGCGCGCATCGTAGCCGCTGGCTAGCAGCATTTTGTTTTCTTGTTGCAACCAGCTGTATTCTGCACTAAATACTTTGGCGTTTCGGTTAAAGAACAATGAATTCGAGAATTGTGCATTGGCAGACTGCAGCGCCAATTCGCCGATGTCTGAGGCGAAAGGGTTGAGCCATTGCAAAGTGCTACCGTCTTGTAATTTACGCTGAACCCTGACGCGCGTTTGATTCGAGAACTTCGCCAAAACACCCAAAACGCCTGCGCGTTGGCGCCAGAGCAATTCTGGTCTCCAGAGGACACTTTGGTTCCATTCATTGGAAAACACTGCAGCGTAACTCGCACTCGGCACAAAAACACGAATGTAATCGGCTTGGTCTGCATAAACGGCTTGTTCAAATTCATTGAGGTCTTTGATGCCATCTGCATTGTAGTCTATCCAAGTGTAAATGCCCTGCCCGTCGTTGACGCGAATGTACTGAAAGCGCCTTTTTTGCTCTAGTCCAGAACCAATTTCATAAAAAGTAGTGAGCGTCAAAGCATTTTTAAAGAAGCGGGCATTGTAGTCAAAACGAGCCACCAAACTTTTTTCAGCTTTTTGATCTATGAGCGTAGAGTCGAGAATCGCCAGCTGCCTTGCGCCCAATAGCACCTGAAGGTTTTGGCTCAAACTTGGCTCCCATTTGAGCTCTAAGCCTGTTGTTTTGGCTTTGGCGGCGAGTTGGAGTGTGCTGTCTGGACGCCAGTCATAGCGTTCGCGGTAATACAATTTGAGGTCAAGTTTACGTGTGGTTTGCAACTGAACAAAGGCCTGTGCATCGTAAAATTGATAAGAGTTGGCCAACAAACTGCCGTCAAATTGATTCCATTCGTGGTCGTCGATGTATCCGATTTTAAAGTGTCCAAGTTGTTTGTCGAGTTTCAAGCGGTGGCGCACAAAGTAATTTTGTGATACGCTAGTTTTGGCGCGCAAAGCGGAGGCATCCCATTTGGCAGTCCAACCATTTTGTTTCCAATTGCCGTCGCTAAAAAGGCGCTGCCCTGCAAACGAGGTATCGATGTCGAGGTGTTGAGCGGCAAAGTTGATTTGCCCAAATTGGCTGTGTGTGACGCGCTGCTTTAACTCCAGCTGGCGCTGTGTGCCCGTATAATTTTGATTGCGGATATTCCAGTCTCGGTCAAATTCTACAGCCCGAAATTGTTCTATCGGTTCGAAACGGGCGTTTAAGTAAAGGTATTCAAGCGAGGTTTCGATGACGCGTTTGCTGCTGTCTAAAGCAGTTGCTTTGTGAAAGCGCAGCCCCCCTTTAGAGGCAAAACCTAGGTTGTTTTGGTCGTCTAGCGAGGAGTATAAATTGAGGTCGTTTTCACTGAGTGCATTTTCTGTAAATAGAGACCAATTTGGATGTAATTCAAAGTTGACTCCAGTACTCGCCATTTGCTTGCGCTTGGGCGTTTGTACACGTCTAATAGGTGCAAAATTACCTTGTGGGCTGCCGTTCAAAGGTGCAACCCATTTATAGTAATTTCCCGACGCACTGACGCCCGCCAAAATGTAATCTCCCTGACCAATTCCAACTTCTGTAAACGTGCTGCGGTACTGCGCCAATTGGGCATCTACGCTAAAGACCAAGATATTTTGATAGCCGAGTGTGTCGATGAGGCGGTACATATTTGTATTGTCGAGAAAGGCGCTGGAGTCATAGCCTTGCACATTCGCTGCGTTGAGCTTGTCTCCAATCTGGCTCAGTTGCTGGAGTTGTTCGGAACTCAGCACTTGTTGTAGCGCTTGGTTTTTAAGATCTTGTTCTTGATAGACCGCCAACCACGTTTTGAGTTTTTTGGTTTCGAAACGCGTGGTGTGTTGGAGCAAACTGCGGGCAAAATTTTGATCGGCATATTGAAACTCTGCTACAATTCGGCTGTCTTTGGTAATGAGGTGCCGAGAGGTAAAGGTGAGTTCAGCACTGGCGTAGTCGATGATGTAATCGAATTCTTGTCCGCGTTGCAGCAGTTGCCCATCGATGTAGATGCGCTCCGTGCCCGCCAAAATGAGAATATACGGCTCATTGTTGCTGCCCACGAGTCGGTACGGCCCTTGCACCGCTTCGAGCCCTTGAATGATTTGTCTTTGGAACTTTCCTTTTGACAAACCCAGACTGCTTTGTGTGTAGAGTTTGGCACCATTGGCTGTTTGCCAATTGTATTGCCCCGTGATGCCTTGGGCGCGCTTGCGGTAAGTGAGAAATTGTCCGTCGGGTTTATCTAGCCAGAAATCGCCTGCGGTAACTTTGAGTTGTTCGTTGTGTACTTGGATGAAAACTTGGTCAAATTCCCTGAGCTGATTGGTTGTGCCCGATGCTTGGAATGGGATATTGGCATCGGAAAGGGAGGCGGTGAGCATCAGGCCCGGCGAAATTTGTCCGTTAAGTTGTAAGTTGAGCGCTGAATTGAGGCCAAGACTTTGGTTGTTGCCAAAGCCAATGCCGCGCGCCAAACTGCCACTTTTGTGAATGGCATTGCCACCAAAAAGATCTTGTGGGCCTCGGGTGATGATCTGAAATTTTTCACGTTCCTTCTCAATAAGATTAGTTGGCGAAGCAGGCGTTAGTTGATAGTGGAATATGGTTTGATGCTGCGCAAATGCAAAAACCAAAAAGTGTAGGTAAATAGTGTCTTTTGGTTGGTATTGCCATTGAAATGTATTGCGCTTAGGGTCGAAGGCGTAGTTTTGCTCAGGTACAATTATGGTGTCCGCCCCCTCTTTAAAATGAGAAAAGAACAAAGACGGGGTATAGATGGCATTGCTGTCAAGAAAGTGAACCAAAGTGTCTGGTGCAAGCGCGACTATTCTGCGGTTCTGCTGTGCAATGCCATGCAACCCAAGTAGGCTGAAAAGAATTAATAAGAGTAGACTTGAGCTCGAAAAGCGGTTCATGGGCAGGACTGCATATTAACGTCAAAATAGCCCAGACATTGCCTTATTCGATGACCGAAAAACCAGTGTAAGCTTGTAGGGCTTTTGGAATTTGGATGCCGTTTTCAGTTTGGTGATTTTCGAGCAACGACGCGAGTATACGCGGCAAGGCCAATGCCGAGCCATTGAGTGTATGGCAAAGCGTGGTTTTTTTGTCGTCTTTGAAGCGCAATTTCAAGCGGTTGGACTGGAAGGTATCGAATCTAGACACAGAGCTCACTTCTAGCCATTTTTCTTGAGCTGCCGAGTACACCTCAAAATCGTAGGTTAGGGCAGAGGCAAAGCCCATGTCGCCACCGCACAAACGCAAGATGCGATAAGGCAATTCTAGTTTGTCGAGTAGGTTCTTGACGTGGTCGATCATTTCGTCGAGTGCTTTTGCCGTGTTGTCTGGGTGCTCTACGCGAACGATTTCAACTTTGTCGAACTGGTGAAGGCGATTGAGGCCGCGCACATCTTTGCCGTACGAACCAGCTTCGCGTCTGAAACATGGGGTATAACCACACATTTTGATAGAGAAATTGGCGTCGGGTAAAATGACATCTCGGTAGATGTTCGTAAGCGGAACCTCTGCTGTCGGGATGAGGTAGAAATCGTCTTCTTTGACGTAATACATTTGGCCTTCTTTGTCGGGTAGTTGACCGGTACCATAGCCGCTGGCCTCATTGACCATATGCGGAGAAATGAATTCTTCATAGTCAGCTGCAATGGCTTCGTCTAGGAAAAATTGGATGAGCGCACGCTGTAGTCTTGCGCCTTTACCGCGATAAAACGGAAACCCTGCCCCCGTAACTTTAACACCGAGTTCAAAATCGATGAGTTTGAATTTTTTGGCGAGTTCCCAGTGCGGTTGGGCTTCAAAATTAAATTGTGGAATCTGACCCGCTTCAAAAACGTTTTGGTTGTCTTCAGCGTCTCGGCCCTTAACAACTGCTTCGTTTGGAACATTTGGTAAGGTATAGAGGTGTTTTTGGAGGGCGTCTTCCAAGTCGCTGACTTGTTCTTTAAGTGTGGCTTCTTGGAGTTTTAAAGCACTGGTTTTTTCTTTCATTGCCGTTGCTTCAGCTTGCTGACCAGACTTGAAGAGCTCACCAATGGTGCGCGCAAGTTGGTTCATTTCGGCAGCAACTTGATCGAGTTGGGTTTTGGCCATTCTCCAGTTTTGGTCTGTTTCAAGGATGGCTTCAATGGTCTGACTGGCATCGATATTTCTTTTAGCCAAGCCTGCAAGGATGGCTTCTTTTTCTTGACGGATGCGTTGAATTTCTAACATAACTACTCGGTTGTAACACAAAAGTAAGCAAATACGCTTAAAATGCCCGATGTTGTCCATACTAAGCTGTTGATTATTCCTTGAAGGATAGCGCTTTTGAGTGTAGAATTGCGCTATTTTTGAAGGATGAGTTTGCACGAAGTTAAAATTGTCAATAAGAGCCACCACGAAGTGCCAGCCTATCAAACGGCGGGATCTTCTGGTATGGATGTGCGCGCATGGCTAGAAGCGCCACTCACTTTGGCTCCCATGCAACGCGCTCTGGTTCCGACCGGGCTGTTTTTAGAAATGGACCAAAGTCTTGAATGTCAAGTGCGGCCGCGCAGCGGTTTGGCCCTCAAAAAAGGTCTAACGGTCTTGAATACGCCAGGTACCATCGACGCCGATTACCGCGGTGAAGTTGGTATTATTCTTGTTAACCTGTCGGCCGACACCGTAACGCTTAGCGATGGCGAACGCATTGCACAACTCGTTTTTTGTAAAGTAGAAAAGGTAAACCTAGTTCCAGTTCAAGAACTGAGCTCCTCGGAGCGCGGCGAAGGCGGATTCGGCAGTACCGGCACCAAATAATTTAGTTCATGAAAGTAATTGTCCCGATGGCGGGTCGAGGAAGTAGACTCAGACCCCATACCCTCACGATCCCCAAACCACTTGTTCCGGTTGGTGGAAAACCAATCGTGCACCGCTTGGTTGCCGATATCGCACGCGTTTGTACAGAACCCATCGAAGAAATTGCATTTGTTGTCGGAGAATTCGGCGAGGCAGTTGAACAAGAATTGTTGGCCGTAGCGGCAAGTTTGGGCGCCAAAGGCAGCATTCATTACCAATTACAAGCGCTCGGCACCGCTCATGCAGTTTTGTGTGCCGCCGAAGCCCTAGATGGCCCCGTGGTAGTGGCTTTCGCCGACACACTCTTCAAAGCCGATTTTAAAATTTCTCACGAAGATGAAGGCATTTTGTGGGTCAAGCAAATTGAAGATCCAAGTGCTTTTGGCGTTGTCAAGCTAGATGCCAATGGGCACATCATCGATTTTGTTGAGAAACCACAAACTTTCGTTTCGGATTTAGCCATGATCGGCATCTACTATTTCAAAGATGGCGCGCGCCTCAAGCAAGAACTTCAATACCTCATTGACAACAATGTGGTCAAAAGTGGCGAATACCAATTGCCAGACGCCCTGCGCCGCCTCACCGAAGCAGGCGTTGCTTTCAAGCCAGGCACTGTAGACGAATGGCTCGACTGCGGCAACAAAGAGGTCACGGTAGAAACCAACCAACGCGTCCTCGAACACGATGCTGAGGCAGGCCGTCTGCAAAATTTATCCAGCAATTTTACAGATAGCGTCATTATTCAGCCTTGTTATATCGGCCCCAATGTGCGCATTGAAAGATCTGTTGTTGGGCCGCATGTTTCTCTGGGAGAAGGCACGGTACTGACAAACGTCAATATGTCAAATTGCATCGTTGGCAACCAAACTAAATTATCTGGAGTCAACCTCGCTGGTGCCATGATCGGCTCAAATGCACAATACAATGGTCGCTCCAAAGACCTCAGTCTCGGCGATTTCAGCACCGTCAATGAATAAACTGATCTACGCCCTCGCTCTTGTTGCTTTGGCAGCTTGTAAAGTGCAAGAACCAACTGCAGCGCTGCAAGACCCTGCCTACATTCGGCAGTTCCACAGCGGCGTGCGCAGCATGCTCAATTCGCAAAACGAAGAAGCTATACAAGCGTTCAAGGCCTGTTTGCAAAAACAGCCGAAAGATGCTGCTGTACATTACGCACTTTTTCAGATTTATCTCAAGCAAGAAAACTACCAAGAAGCAGCGTTCCATACCGAGCAAGCTGCCCAACTCGATCCCAAAAACCTGCATTACAAGAGGGAATTAGCTTTTATGTATCAGCAATTGGGTCGTTACGAAGACGCTGTCAAAGTTTTTGAAGCCTTATTAATAGCAGATCCAAAAAACATAGATTATTACAGTGGCGCACTAAAGAGTTACCAAGAACTCAAAAAGCCGAGCAAGTCTTTTGCGTTAATTGGCCAAATGGAGCAGCAGCTCGGTGAAAATCCCAATACAGTTCTTGAAAAATTCCGCCTCTTGCAAGAAATGGGCAAGACCAACGACGGAGTTGCCTTACTTGAAGCAGCCCGACTGCGCTTTCCCACAGAACCTAGTATCCTCGCCAATTTAGTCGATTATTATTTTAGGACCCAAAATTACCAGGCAGGTTTTGGTCTGCTCAAAGACCTCGTAGAAGCCGATCCTCAGAACGGAGTAGCGTTGCTCATGTACGGTGAAATGCTCTATCGTTCTGGAAAAGTGGAAGAGGGCAAAAAATACTTACATGCAGGCATTTTAGCGCAGGGCCCGAGTCTCGATCAAAAAATGAACATTTTGATCATGTTAATCAATGAAAAGTCGCAAACGGCACCCGACCCCAAACTGGAACCCCTTATTGCCTACATGACCCAAACTTATCCCAACGAAGCGAAAGCGCATTCAATTGCCGGTGATTACTACTACGTTTCTGGCCAAATCAAAGCTGCCATTTCCAGTTATCAGCAGACACTTCGCTGCGACCCCAATTTGTTTCCAGTTTGGAGTCAGGTAATGATTTTAGCCTTCGAAGAAGAATCCTGGTCTAACCTACTCAAAGATGCGTCAAGTTGTGCCGAACTATTTCCAAGTCAGCCACTGCCCTTCTTTTTCAAAGCCATGATGCTCAATAGAAGTGGCTCGTATACAGAAGCCCTAGAAAATCTCACACTCGCCAAAGGTGTAGTGCTCAATGACAACGCGCTCCTAGCAGAAATATATTTGCAAGAAGGCAGTGCCTACTTAGGATTGAAACAACAAAATCAAGCCTTTTCAGCTTTTAAGGAAGCGCTGAATATTTCTTCAAACAACCTCGAATTGCAATACTTACACGTCTTAATAACACATAAAATTGAGCTTCCTAAAACTATCCAGCGCTTACAAGAAAGCCAAGAGAAAGACGCTGCCAATGCACAAGTGATTTTGGAATTAGCTTATGCTGAGTTTCAGTCAGGTGCTTACCAATTGGCTTGGCAGGAGATTCAAAAAATAACTGATGCCAAGCTACTTCAAACTGCTGCTTATCAAGAACTCCTCGGCGATATCTATTTCCAATTAGGCCAAGTTCAAGAAGCCAACAATTGCTGGCAGAAGGCACTTACTTTTGGAGAGGGCAGTGTTGTGCTTTCCGAGAAAATCTCTAAAAAAACGTATGTTCAAGTTCCATAAATTATTTTTCATCTGCTTTTTGTTTTTGGGCCTCACTTCCTGTAAAACCCAGGAGCTAATCGCTGAGCAAAGTACCACAGTCAAACTTCCGAAAATCAAAGATAAAGAGTTGATAGACCGCATCGATAGCCTTTCACACATTGAGCCAAAGACTTTTTACAGCAAACTAGCGCTTTCTTACCAAGATTTGAGCAAACCTGCAGACGAAAGCGAAATTTCTGTAAAAACCTCCATCAAAATTGTGAGTGATAGCGCAGTTTCTGCCATCATTACCTATGCACGCATTCCGGTAGTAACCGCACTTGTAACCCAAGATACCCTCAGCGTTGTCAATAAGCGAGATCGCTGCTACACCGTCGCTTCTCTAGATTATTTAAAAGACTTATTTGGCGTTGATTTCTCGTATGAAAACATAGAAGAAATCATTTATGGCAAACCTTTAGATTACCAAATCACGCAAAAGTACTTTGTGGATAACGACCCGTTTCAGTACAGTATCTCAACCCACAAAAAGCACGACCGCAAGAAACCAGACCGCAAACAACGCGACGACCTCATGATCCAATACCAACTCACCAACGACGCCAAGGCCCTCAGGCAGACCCGCATCTGGAGCTTGGAAGATTCTACCGAGGTGAGCGTAGTTTATTTAGAAAGACAGCAACTCAATGGCTATGACTTGCCTTTGAAAGTGGAGATCAATATCCGAACACCAAAAAAGACGCTGTTGCTCACTTTGCTTTACGAGCGCATCGAGGTCAATGAACCACAAGAATTAATCATCGTCATACCAGAAAGCTATGAAAAATGTGATTAGCATCATCTTGCTATTGTGTATGGCCCCGATGGCCAATGCGCAGCAAGATCAAAACCAACTCAAGCGCGAACAGCAAAAATTAGAGAAACGCATTTCTAATACCAAAAAGCTATTGAATAAAGTGAAGAACAATAGCCAAGCTTCACTCAATGAAATCCGTTTGATCGAAAACCAAATCAAGAGCCGCGAAGCACTAGTCAATCTTTTTGACAACCAAGTGCGTAGCGCCGAAATGAAAATCGTTCAAAAAAAGATGGAGATCAAGCGCCTGCGCGCCAAGCTCACCCAACTCAAGCAGCAGTATCGAAAAATGTTTTTATATGCATACAAACACCGTGGCAACTATAATAAAGTCATGTATTTATTGGCATCTGCCGACTACAATGAAGCGCTCAGGCGCAACCGCTATCTGAAAAAAGTAGCCGCAGTTCAGCAAAAACAAGCAGCGCTCATAAAGCAACACCAACAGCTCATTTTCAAGGAAATCAATCAAATTGATTCCGAAAAGCTCATCAAGCAACAGGCCTTAGAAGAGAAAAAACAAGAACGCCAACTCATTGAAAACGATAAATCCAAAAAGGAAAAGTCTTATCAAAAATTTAAAAAAGAAGAGCAAGCACTCATTGCACAACTCAAAGAAGATGAGCGCAAGAAAATACAGCTCAAAAAGCAAATCGATGCCGCTATTCGGGCAGATATCGCCAAAGAACAAGCACGTGAGGCGGCTCGTCAGGCTGAATTAGCCAAGACCAAAACGACTTTAGCGCCCAAAACACAAGGAACTGCTAGCACCACAACAAGTCCGAAAGCAACAACACCTACCGCTGCGCCAAAAGTTGTTGCCACACCAATTTCTACTGAAGGAGCCGCTATCGGCAAAAGTTTTGAGGCCAATCGGGGTCGTTTGCCATGGCCAGTAGACAACGGCAGCGTAACCGAAAGATTTGGCCGCAACTATCACCCGACGCTCAGCGGGGTGGAATGGAACAATAATGGCATTGATATTACTTGCAACAGAGGATCAAAAGTGCGTGCTGTATTTGAAGGCGAAGTAACGACCATCTTTTCTGTACCAGGTGCAGGAAAGGTGGTGATCATTAAGCATGGCGCGTATCGTACCGTTTATGGTAATTTAGCCGAAACGTTTGTGGGGGTTGGATCTAAGGTTTCTACCAAACAAGCAATCGGGACGCTACTTAACGATAGCGGGGTGTCTGTTTGTCACTTTGAAGTGCATCAGGTGGTAGGTGCAAGCCCCGTGACCCTCAATCCGTCGCTTTGGATTGGCCGCTAGGGCTTAATTCACGTTCATAAACCAACCACATGGCGCATATTCCCCAGATTGGAACTGCGGCCTTGTCGGTGTCCATGAAATTGTTTAAGAATGCATGGATAAAATAAGTGCTGAGCGCCATTATTGTACACAACACAATAATTCTGTCTTCTTTGTCAGTTTTGGGCAAGCGGTGATAGAGTGTAATTCCCGTATAAAATATTGCAAAGATGAGCGCAATTAAACTCAACATACCAATGAGTCCGGTTTCAGAGAGTGCACCCAAGTATTCGCTGTGTGCATTGCCCATGTCGCCAAAATTGGTAGAAATTATAGTGAGGTTTTCTGGTCGCTGAAAAGGTGCATACTCAAAGGCATAGGTTCCGGGTCCATAACCCATTATTGGACGCTGCTTGAACATTTCAATGGCACAACTCCAGCGATTGATGCGCTCTAAATTGGAAGCATCTGTTGATATATTTGCAGCACTCTGAAGTCGCTCGTCAAAAGCTTCTGTGGTATGCTCGTATTTATTGCGCTCGAGCTCCATTTGGATGCGGTCCCATTGGATCAAAACAACCACCAATCCAATACTTGCAAGTACTGCAATGGGTTTCCAAGAAACTTTGTAATACAGCACAACCGCCACGCCAATGCTTCCTGCCACGCTCAGCCAAGCTGCACGCGTATACGATAACACCAAGCCCGCCAAAATGATGGCGATAAGCGTAAGAAGGGTCATTTGTATCAAGGGATTGTGTTTCTTGTAAAGGTAAAGCCCAACGGCCAGAGGAAGCACGAGTGCAACAATAGCACCATAAATAGTATGGTCTTTAAAGAAGGGTGACATGACCCAGTGCCCTTCTTTTTCGCCAAACCCATAAAAGGAATGATGAATGAGCGTATAGATGATCACAATAACTGTTGCCACAATAAAGAGCCAAAGGAAGGCGATGCGCGCTTTGCGCT